>VMHT01002211.1_pt1 | contig 20805 bp, 21 predicted proteins | sample 4693611 | NCBI WGS metagenome assembly VMHT01 (sample SAMN12280063, study PRJNA550983) | marine metagenome | isolation source: seawater sampled from same location over 5 years 0.02-0.2 micron viral filtrate | place: USA: collected off the coast of southern California halfway between the port... ...
ACTGCATAAATGGTCACAAGTTCTTAGTACAGCTAGCAAAAGTTTATCTCTGTCTGGGAGACATTTTTCGCTGCATATTTTTCGTTTTGGCAATTTTTTAAACATTTCCAAAGCATTTTTCCTCTCATTAATTTCATCGTTAAACTATTTTTTATCTTTATTTTTTTCACTAAACATAGATTTGTACCTCTTAAAATTAATTTAAAGATTATGTCATATTTACATGTACATAAATGAGTGAAATAATTGTGAGAAATCAAAAAATTCTGGATTTTTATAAGCGAAATCCTTCTCTAAACTTTGAGCAAATTAATTTAATTATTATAGATTTATTGGACCAACTTCAAAATGGTGAGCATAATAGCTTGGTAAACTCCCAAATTTTAACTCATGTTGATGAGCTTAAATCTAATGTTCAAGAATTGCTAAAGTCCAATGAAAATATCTCAGACAAAGTATTACTAAAAATGCGAGATTGTCAGAAAGAATATGTCGAGGAGTATAAATATGTTCTTTCCAATAACCTCTCACATAATAACGAGAAAATAAATTCCCTCGTTCATCAAAATACCCTAAATTTAATTGATACTAAGAATAATAGCATGCTCAATCCATTCCTCAATATCGTTACCTCATCTGAAGATAGAATTCAAAAAGAATTGGCGCATATTAAAGAGAACGTCATTTCTGAGAATCTCCTAAATGATTTGACAGAATTTTTCGCTAAATTCAAAAACTCCAGTTATAAAGGCCAAATTGGAGAAACTCAACTCGAAACTGTACTGAATAAATTATTCCCTTGCGACGAAATCACCAATACTACTTCTACTAAAGCTTCATGTGATTTCAGAATTAATCGGCATGAAAAGCAACCCGTTTTAATTGAAACAAAGCATTATGAAAGAAATGTTACCTTAGATGAAGTCAAAAAATTCATTCGTGACATTGAACTCAATAAATGCAGCGGAATATTCCTATCTCAACATAGTGGCATCACATCGAAACAAAATTTCCAACTCGATATTTCGGGTAAAAATATCATGATTTATATTCATAATGTAAAATACGACCCGACCGTTATTAAACTCGCCATTGACACCATTGATAATATTTCTGAGAAATTGAAATTAATCAACACCGACGATGTAGCTAATTTCTCCATTTCCGAGGAGAATTTATGCGATTTTAATAAAGAGTATTCCAATTTCATTGAACAAAAATTAAACCTTATTGAAGTCATCAAATCAACCCAAAAATCCATGTTAAGTCAAATTGAGGAGATGAAATTTCCATGCCTCAGTAAATATTTATCCCAAAAATGCGGCACCAATAACGAAGAGTCGTTAGATATTATTTGCTCCCTTTGTAATAATTTTGTTGCCACCAGCAATAAATCATTAGCTGCACACCAAAGGGCTTGTAAGAAAAAAATGGCAAATTCTGAAAATCAAGCGAAAAAAACTCGAAACCGGGTAAATTCGGGTAATATTGTGATAAATACCGAAAATTGCGATGAATTTGCCGCAATTCAAGAAAATGAGGAAAATATTGTCGAATTTGGTGAGAATTCTGTGAAAATAGTTTGATTTTGAAATATATTCATATTATATATCAATTTGTAGTATGAATACCAGAAAAAACTCCAAATTAAGAAAGGTCAATAAAAACACGCGTCGTAATATCAAATCGATGCGAGGTGGTAATAAAATAGCTAATGATGCGTTGAGGGAATACGCCTATTCTAGTGACAAAGAAAAGTTTGTCGAGGCTTTAGGCTTGTTAGGGTTAGATATGGGTCCTGATGATGATGTTATTGACGACATTTTACTTGAGCTATGTAAAATAGATAAAATAGAGTTCGTCATCGCACTTCTAGATGGGCTAAATGAGTTAGGGATAACGGAGGATTACATAAATATTAGAGACGATGATAAAGAAATGACTCCTCTACATTGGGCATGTGATAAAGGTCACACTGAAGTGACCATGGCTCTTGTGGATAGGGGCGCCGATGTTGATGCTAAAGATGGTGATAAAGAAATGACACCTCTTCATATTGCATGCAATAAAGGTTACAAGAATATAGCGTTATTTCTTCTATATCGAGGCGCCGATATTAACGCTTTAGATTGGTCTAATAGCACACCTCTTCATTTTGCATGTATAGAGGAGAATATGGAAATAGCACTAGCTCTTATAGAATTAGACGCACAAATTGACATCAGAGATGATATACAAAGAACTCCTCTACATTATACATGTGATAAAAAAATCAACAACTTATTGGCTATTGCTCTTCTAGACAAAGGAGCTGATGTTCATAATAGAGATGCACTCAAAAGCACGCCACTGCACGAAACCTGCAAAAACGGTAACCTAGAATTGACCATGACTCTTCTGGATAGAGGCGCAAATATTGAAGCTAGAGACAAATGGAATATGACTCCTTTACATTGGGCTTGTGAAAAGGGTCAAACCGAATTAGTTATTACTCTTATAGATAATAAGAACGCTGATATTCATTCTATAGGTGGTTACATGCAAAATACACCTCTAAACATTGCATGTCGTGATAATAATATGGAATTGGCAATGGCTCTTCTAGATAGAGGTGCCAATATTCATACTAGAAACATAAAAAAAATCACACCTCTACATAATGCATGTAAAAACGGTAGCCTAGAGTTGGCAAAAGCCCTTGTAAATAGAGGAGCCAATATTGAACTCAAAGATGCATATAAAAAGACACCAATGGATTATTTAAGCGATAAAAATAGTCGCATTTTAAAAAATAAAGATTTGGCACGAAGAAAGGACATCACTCATCTTTTGAATTCTCTTACAACCGGTGAAGGTAAAGATAGAAAACTTATTCCTGACTCGGCTTTATTTAACATCAGACAATATACACGAAATGATACAATAGGTCCTAAAAGTCATGACGAAATAAAAGAAATTCTCATTAAAAGAGATGATGATAAACAAATATTGGGTGCGAAATATTGCGGTGGAAAACGAAAGTCAAAGAGGCGTACGAAAAAAAACCACAAATAATTCTAATATGTTCCAGTGTATTTTGGTTGATTTTGAAATATATTCATATTATATATCAATTTGTAGTATGAATACCAGAAAAAACTTCAAATCAAGGAAGTCAAATAAATCTACGCGTCGCTCTCAAAAGACAATGCGAGGTGGTAATCCAGAGGCAACTAAAAGAATGTGGGATTATGTTCAAATGATTGCATATAATAGAGAAGAACCTATACGCCAGGCATTGATACGCCATGCATTGATAAATGGCGCCAATGTAAATTCTAAACGTGGAGGAACTACACCTCTTCACTGGGCAATTAGCGAAGGTGACTTCAATTTAGCTAGACTTTTAATTGATTATGAAGCAGATTTGAATTCTACTAGTGATTCAAAAAGACGGACACCACTACATAATCTGACTCTAGGAAGAGCTCGTAATATTAGAAAAGAAAAATTGGAATGGCTATTTGAGTTGGATTTCGATGTGAATGCTAAAGACTATAAAGGCAACACACCTCTACATTATGCAGAGTCTGTGCAATTAGCCCAAGCCCTTGTCAATAAAGGTGCAGACGTAAATGCTAAAAATAACAATGAAGTAACACCTTTGATGATTGCAAATAAAAAAGGTGAAGCTAAATTAGTTAGATACTTATCACAAGAAATACAAAAAGAATATGATATTAGAAAGGAGCAATGTGATACTTTAGAAGAGGTACATGATGACCGGCGTTCTAGTTTGAGTACATTAAATGATAACACTATTTCTAAAATTGAGAGTTTTATATTACCTGAAAAATATTTTGGCGGAAAACGAAAGTCAAAGAGACGTACGAAAAAAAACCACAAATAATTCTAATATGTTCCAGTGTATTTTGGTTGATTTTGAAATATATTCATATTAGTCTGTAATATGAATATTATAAGAGCACATTATGAATGAAAAACTGCCGTTAATGACTGCGTCATGGAAATATTCTTCGGACTGGAATCACGACATGAGGGTTTTCCCAAAAAGAAAGTGTGATAATTGAAGTTCTTCGAATATTCGAGCTTCTTTTCACCCATGTAAATCAAAAATCCGATGGCAGTCAATACTACAATAAGACCCATGGAAATTTTCTGCGTAGCATCAATATATACATTGCGACTCTCGTACATTTTCGTATCGTCTTCAGATATTTCTTCATCACCAATGTATGAGTCATATTCCTTTTTGACGATATGTAGTAAATAGATGAGGGCATACAACATAAACACTGCAATCCAGAATTGATACTTTGTTTTGGCATTAATCAAAAACACTACGTATAAAACGAGACTGCTTATCATACCTGATATATTTGCTAAACTGGGTATGGCCACAATACCGAAAAAGAAGAGGGTCATAAATCCAAAAAAATGCTTAAGATAAATGTTTTGATTCAAAGCCTCTTGGATTTTGCATGGAAACAATTGCGCTAAAAAGTTTCCCGAAATAATCAAAGTGAAGATAAAGATAGCAGAAAATCGCTCAATGAAAAATTGTGTCGCCGCTGGTTCCATTACTATATAATTATCATTACATAATTACATAATGGTATAACTATTTTTTTGCCGTTTTCTTTTTATTTTGATTTTTTCTCTTTTTCGACTTTCCTCCTCTAACTACGTTGATTTCATCCATATAATTATGCTTATAATTGGTCAAAAAATATTTAAGTTTTTCAATATTTATTGTAAAACATTTCAACATATTTGGAAGACCGTTCAGCGTGAGAGATTTTACCTCTTGTTGGTTGATTGTATATGTGTAATCCGCGGAAAAAAACGATGAAGCCCCTACAGATTGAACAATTACCTTTTTAGCGACTAAGTATTCATAAAGACTGAGGTAAACATCTTTTATATCATAGTCATTTGCTCTAGTTATCGTATTCCATAAATATCCGGGTGTGGTGGTGGTGCAATTAGGATTTGACTTTATAATTTCCAAATTCTTTGCTTGATGGATGAAATTGTCGAAATCAATAGTATTCTCTTCTTTTTTTATGGCTTTTTCAAAAAACAAATCGCTTATCCAATCCATTTGATATAACTTATGTAAGTATAATAATACAGTAATTACACTCTTTTATTCTTTCTTGAATGCTTATCATCTGTTTTGACATCATGTAATCCGACTGCATTTATCCTACTATAATTGTAAATGCTCGCCCATACACCACAAATCGCAAATAATAAGAACCACACCGAATAATTTGTTGCTGATTTCTCCTTCTTTTGCATATTTGCGATTTTATTAGTTTTTTGCACTGCATCTTCGTCATATTTTTTCATGAATTCTTCATAGTCTTCCTCATCTATAAGTTCGATATTTCCATTTTCTACTGCCTGCTTCCATCGCTTATATTCTATTAATTTTTCTTGTGTCCAATATGTCATTTTTATAAATTACAAAGATAATTTATAAATCGTTTTTTACTTTTTCATTATATTTATGGCTGGGACTTCTCTAATTTAATATTGGCTTCAGCATCGGCTTTCTTCTTTCTTTCCAACTCTGCCAACTCCTTTCTGGCTTGCTCATCGGCTTTCCTTCTTGCATCCAAAGTTGCCTTCTTCTTAGCCTCCTCCTCATCCGCCTTCTTCTTTGCAGCGGCTGCTGCTTCGACTGCCTTCTTCTTTGCAGCGGCCTCTTCATCTGCCTTCTTCTTTGCAGCGGCTGCTGCTTCGGCAGCCTTCTTCTTGGCCTCTTCATCTGCCTTCTTCTTTGCAGCGGCCGCTTCTGTGGCCTCTTTATCAGCTAGAATCTTCTTTGCTTCTGAAATCTTTTCAGCAGTTTCTTTTGTGCGCATAAAAAATTTAACGTCCATGGCTATACATATTTAATACAAAATAAAATATGCCTAAATCCTCAGAAATTATTATTCTATTTTCTATAAAACCTCATGTATCTATATACTATGCCAAATTACTCATATCCAGAATATGCGAAGCGTCATCGTGAAAAATCTAGAAAATCAGATAGAAAATTGATACGTAAAGTTGTTGATAGACTAAGAAGTGTTAAAAAAATGAAAGCGTCCCGTAGGAGAAGGTCTTCTAAACGTCAATCGAGCAAATCCGAAGACAAAAAATCTGACCACAAAATAGTATCGCATGATGATGCTGATGATTTAAGAACCCTGCGTACTGCTCAAAATCATGAGAGCGTTTTTGGTGACCCATGGGACGATTCCGGTATTTTGGAACATTATAAACATGAACCCATACCTCCACCTTTTGCAAAAGGGGGACGATATAGAAAGACAAGGAAAAATATTAAGCGATGATATATATATGGAGAACGACAAATATATACCGATGAAGAGAGATAGAGAAGTTATTTAGGATGGGTGCATGTAATTAGTTCAAAAGTTTACACATAAATTCTGTTTGTTCAATTTTTTATAGTGCGTGCTCATACAAAACAAGTAAGGAAAAATAACTTATAATACGATTATATATATGCATTTATTCACCGGAGAAGAAAGAAAGAAATATATGGATTTATGTAATAAAATGACAAGTAGACAAGAATGTCTGGATTATAAGAGTCTAGCCGATAAAATGATTGATTATTTGCAAATTCATACATGGGATGAAATTGAATCTTTGAAAGAAGGAGAAAAGAAGACACAAATGAAAATAGATTTTGGAATAATTTTTAACAATCATCAACACGATGATAGAAATCATATAGGGAGAGTAAACATAGTTTCTTTACAAGTTATTATATTATTTACTGTTAATGATCCTAAGTATACTGATGATTTTAATAAATATGATTTTGTAGATTCCTATGATAATTATACACCAAATGTTGTGAGAACTTTCCAAGAATTAATGAAAATAAAATGGCGGAAATATGATGCTGTAAAAATTTTTTTGGAAGGATCAGACTGTGGTAATATATGTGTACTATATAGTATACGGAGAGGAGAACCATATTTTGAAGATAATACTATACCAACATCGGAACAAACAATATATTTAATTACAATTATAAAATACTTTACTTTGGATGAAATGAACAGTGCTTTTTTGAAAAATAATATTTTATGTGGAGTTTCTTATAAATCACTATTTGCGGATGGGCGATGGATGAACCCATATATGTTTCTTGACCATGATATTATTCATGGACAAAATTACGACGCCTTGTGTTTTGATAGAGTACGTGTTGAACGCATGGAATTAATAAAATTTTATGAATATTGTAGAACCAATTATACAGGGGATAAGCAAAAATGGTATTCAATAAAGGTTATGATGTTTTTGTTAATTCATGAAGGATTGTGCAACTTTTTCCTTGAACAAGGTTTCCAAGAAATGGAACCGGAAGAATTCATACAAACCTATTTTCATAATGGAATGTTAAAGATGAAACGGTTTGAAGATGCTAATGATTTGGGTGAAATGATACCAAAAGAATATAGAGAAAAAGTTGTAGATTTTTTTGAAATAGCTATTCCAAATTATTTAACTGCATTAAAATCATGGCATGAGTCATTATCTGAACCAAGTGGTGGTTCTAGATACAAACGTAAATATCGTCGCACAAAAAAGGTATCGAAACGTAAAACTAATAAAAAAAAAAGCCGCCGTAAATAGAATATTATGTCTTAATTGATGATGTTAAAAAAATATTACCACCTGAAATCAACGTATATCGAAAAAATGGTGAAAATTACGATTATGATGCGGCGCTTAAAAACTCAGATATTAAATGCTCCAAAGATAATGTTAACAAAAGGGAAATTGTTTGGTTTGTCAGTTCAATCGAGTTGATGTTAAATGAAGTAATGCGCTCTAAGGGGGTACCTCCAGATGTAGAGGAAAATATCAATTCATTTAATCGTGAACCTACTTCTCATTGTGGCGGCAAGAAATCCAAAAAATATAGAAAAAGACGTATTAGGAAAACAAGGAAAAATGTTAAGAAATTACTTTACAAAAAACGTTAAGTAAATCCTAAATTAATTTCTGAACGGATTGACGTACATGAACATCTCGGTAAGAATCTCTTTTTAGACAATTATTATCTTAATTTATTATATATTATGAGTGATTGTGACAAATTTCGTTTGATTCCAGATTATGAACTTTTTAAAGACCCTGTGAGTCGCTGTGACGCACCAAATTTAAATGATAATGATTATGTTAAGAAAAGTTGCGTTCCAACTGGACCAAAATTAGCTTCTAAAATGAAGTCAAAAAAATTGGAAAATGATGAAGAATTAAAAGAATTAAAAAATCAAGTCGCGGAGTTATACGAGCAAGATTCAAAATGCCGCTCTAATAAAGGCGGCAAGAAATCCAAAAAAAATAGAAAAAGACGTGTTAGGAAAACAAGGAAATATAAGGGTGGTATGGAACCTGCTGCATGTTCTTCTTCTTCGTCTGAAAGAAATTCCAATTCAATGTTGTCACCATTAAAAACAAGTATTGAATTATTAAAAAAAACAGATAATTCATTTCATGGTGTTACAGACGCTGAAACACTTAAAGAATTCTCAGAAAACTGTCACGACAATATTCAAACAAATTTCGTACAGGCTGCTGCCGAAATAGAAAAGTATGAAATGCAAGGTGATTTGATAACTTTGGAAAAGTTGTTGAAAAAAACTAAATCTGATATTTTTAAATACAAACAAATTCATGATAAGAATAGAAAACACATCTCGGAAAATTCTCAAAGAATTTGTAAAAGCAAAGACATTGACCCTGATACATTTTCGCCATATTTATTCATTCTAAAAACTCACCTAGAAGAGGCGATTGAAAAAGTAAAATCAAAATCCACACATGCAGATACAAGTATTTCAGATGCAATGATGGACCAATTGCTACTAGAAGAGAATCAACGTTCTGAATGCACACCAAAAAAGAAATCACCGGGGAAAAAGTCAAGAAAAAACAGAAAACTTTAAATCACTTAAATCCATTTCACTCTTTACTTCATGAGTGATATTGATAAATACACTGAATATTTTACTGGATTCTGGAAAATGGGTGACGTCACAATTCCTCTGTGGCGCAGCAAATCTGGCGTTTCAAAACGCTTCACTCTTGATGATTACAAAGCATTCGGGGGTCAAATACCCACTGCTGAACATGAAAAAATTTATCGGGAATGGTGTGAGAAAAACAACAAAACGTATCTTCCTCCTCTTCATTGAGTTTTTGAGATGTTCCTTCCTCGGTTCCTTACAAATAAATTAATTTATTTTCTAACTTCATCACCATCGTGCTGTCATTAATTCACCCTCTTTTCGAATAGAATACAAAAATATTTATGAATTAATTATACTCTCTGTGATTTTCACTTGAAAAAATGAATATTTTCGAGTCCTACCAAGAGAATGCGAAATTAAAAACCCAGGAAGGAACTTTTTCGAGGAAGGATTCACCGAGGAATGATGATATTTTGGAAATTATGTCCGATGTAAGTGACGTAAGTGAACGCAGTCTTAGCCCCATTTTAAGTGATAATCTTAGATGCAAATTTTGTACATGTGATGAGGACGAATCAGCATGTATTTGTATCAAATGTCGAAACACTCAACACCGCGCTACGAGTCCCGATGAGGAAATGACACAAATTGATTCGGATGTTGTCACACATATAAGTTTCAAACGACAAAAACTCGATTTTGAACTTCCAGTCATTTCCGGCTATTCGCTCTACCAGGCAATTCAGGATGAAGAAAAACGCGGGACCAATTTCATTTTTGATGTTGATGAAATGCTGGACCAATGGAATAAAGACAAAATAAAAATCGGTATCATAAAAAGCAAGAATATTTCCAATCTCCGGGCCAACATTTTCGACCAAAATATCTTTAAACTTACTGGAAAACATATTGAACATATGTACAATTCATCTTTAACACATGTGGTTATTGATAAAGAACACGGTTATCAAGAAGTTGATGAATTATTATTCAAATGGTGCGGTTTAACAGAACCATTTCCCTTCCATGTTGTCAATGAAGATTGGCTCATAGACTTTTCTCATATGAAAATCATTCCTGATGAAAAACGTTATGCTCGTGTGCGACCCGAGAAAAAACAAGTTGATGTCCAAGAAGATATTTTTTCTGAGGACGACGATGACGACGACGATGTTGAAAACAATGATTATATTATCGACATTTTCAAAGAATTGGCCGATATTTATGAACAAAAACTCATCAATGAACTAAATGACGTCTTTAAATCACGGGCTTACAAGACGGCTTGTAACAAGCTCGAGAAATTACCACATATTGAATATGTAGAAGACATTCCAACACATATTTGGCCAAAAGAATCAAATATGTGGCAACATATTAAAGAAATCGTTGAAACCGGCACTTGCGAAAAACTGGTGTATTTCAGAAATCATCCAGATATCATCACCAATCGCACCTTTACAAAAATACATGGAATCGGACCTAGTAGAGCTCGCGATTTAATGAACGCTGGACATCGCTCCATTGCGGATTTGCGCTCTGAAAAAGGTCTGAATTCTCTGAGACCATTAGAACGGACTTGCTTGTCGTGTTATGAAGATTTACAACAACGAATTCCACGCGATGAAATCCAAGAATTCGTCGAAATTGTTGAGAAAGTCGTTAAAAATGAAGTGCCCGAATCCGAAGTCATTGCAGCCGGTTCGTTTCGTCGCGGGTTGCCCACATGTGGCGATATTGATATTCTTATCATGATTCCCGATAATTACGACGGCATTAATTTGATAAGTTTTTTACACGAAAAATTAGGAGCGAAAGGCGCCAATTTATTTGTTTATGACCTCACCAATGTGTCTGAAAACTCCAACAACTACATGTGTATCAGTAAATTACCGAAATCAGGCTCATTGTATCGTCGAATCGATGTGAAAGTATATAACTCATCCCAATATCCATTCGCTTTATCCGCTTTTACTGGATGTGACCATTGGAATCGCTCATTGCGCTACTTTGCTCGTAAAAAAGGGTTTTCGCTTTCAGATAAAGGGCTTACCGTCAAATCACAACACGCTATTGATTATTTATTCTCCATTGGACGATTTGAACAGGCGATGCAGTCCTCGGTTGGTAATTGCGTTCCGTTTATAAGCGATGAACGTGACATATTTATCACTCTTGGATTGAGCGATTATTTTAAAGAGCCATGTGAGCGCACTGGTTCTATTTTTCAATGATTATATAGCTCGTATTAGCTAGTATTTTATTTTGATTTTGGTGTCTGCTGCGGCATGATTTGTATTAGGATACTTTGTAAGGAAAATCCTACTATGGAAAATGCCAACAAAATGCCGGAATGTCATAATATGAAATCTGTGACTTTTTATGCTGCAAACACAGCAATTTTAAAAAATATTTTAACCCAGAAACACAAAATCCTATTTTCTATATTAATTTCCTTTTTTTCTTTTTACCCTCCCTCCCCTCTTTCTACTACAAAATCCATTTGTTGGGTTTGCCATTTTAATTATTATAATATTTCTATTATAGTGATTTTTATTACCAAGTATGCTTTGATTGAATTCTGGTATGGTATTTTATCGTAACAAAATGGCACTGTAAAATAGCGTATTTAAACAATGACTGCATATATGGTGTTGATTTTATATACAAATATTGGTAGTGATTTTATGCAGTAAATTTTTTCTTGGGAAACTTTTTTGAAAATTTCATTTTGGACATTTTTAAAATGTCCATTTTCAAATTTGTAAAATACTTTCCTAAGCCCTTTTTTTCAAAAAGTGAGTTGTGAGCATAATGCAGTAAAATGAGATTTTGGAAAAATAACTTGACTGCATAACTTTTTTTTGGAAAATCTGCGCGTTTAATTTAGGAGATTATTCTGTCATTCTACTTTAGTGACAAAAGGATGACAAAAAAATCCCTAAAAGAGTCAAAAATATTCAAATGCGATTGTTGTGACTATATGTGCAGCAAATTAAGTGAATGGAATAAACATATTCTGACTGCAAAACATCGAAGACTAACAAATGATGACGCAAAAATGTCCCCAATTACATTTGATTGTCAATGTGGCAGGTCATACAAACATAGACAAGGACTTCATGTTCACAAAAAGAAATGCATGATTAGAGAGCAACAGTCATCTGTTTCATCAAATAATGATGTTACAGAGAGGATAGATAATTCAGAACTTTTATTACAAGCAATGAAACAAATTCAAGAACAACAATTAGAATTACGAAAGAAGGATGAACTGATGGGGCAAATGATTGAAAAAATAGACAAAATTGGTAATACAACTAATAATAACATCACCAATACGAATAACAACAATTTCAACATAAGTATGTTCTTAAATAATGACTGTAAAGATGCAATTAATTTTTCTGATTTTATTGACCGCATTGAAGTGTCACGAGATGATTTAGAAAACAATGCAAAACTTGGATTTGTAGAAGGTATATCTAAAATCATCATGGATAATTTGTCTCAATTGACATTACATGAGAGGCCTATTCATTGTACAGACACAAAAAGAGACACCCTTTACATCAAAAATGATGATAATTGGAATAAAGAAAAGGACGTCGTTAAGCAAATGTTGGATAGGTCTATACAAGAAATTTCAAGGAAAAGTGTGCGGTCATTGATGGGCTGGAAATCAGACAATGATGAAGATTACAAGGATATTAACTCGGAATTTTCAAACAAATGTATTCATATGCAAATGCAGTCCATGGCAGGGGACAATAGAGACAAATTATATCCGAAAGTAGTAAAAAAAGTGGCAAATTCTGTTGCACTTCATCGTAATGAGATGTAATTCATTATTATGAGAATTCATCCGAGTAAAATCCCACATCATATTATATCCACAACAATATAATGCTGTTCATTGGCCCACCCTTTGGAAACTACATAGATTTGCCACATTCTGTTTCAATTATGGGCAGTTTCACATTGGAAAAAAGGAATGGATTATTGTTGCAAATACTAAAAACACTCAGATATTCCCCAACATACGGAGGATGGACAAACAAAATCGGCCTAAGAAATAAAGGCATTGATTGGGCCATCAAAAATCACAACCCACATAAAATCTACAGTGTGGCCATATTACACGAAAACGAAATACCGTTATTAGTAGAGAAAATACCCAAAAACATGAATATTGAATTGAATGTCAGTTGTCCAAATGCCGAAAAATCCATGGTCAAAATCGGACTACAAAAATTCATCGACCCCAACAGAAAATACTGCATAGTCAAAGTGTCACCAACCACCGATACAAAAACCATCGACACATTCTACAACCAAGGATTCCGACAATTTCATTGCTGTAATACATTGCCCATAAAAACCGGCGGCCTCAGTGGCACAACACTCATTCCCTACACAACCAAATTAGTGGAATACATTCACAATAAATATCCCGATTGTGAAATCATCGCCGGTGGTGGCGTCCAAAATTACGAAACATTCAAATATTACAGCAACCTAGGAGCCAAACACATTGCCGTTTCAACCATCATTTTCAATCCATTCAAATTCTGCGCTCTCTATTACAACTACATTCAAAACAACAAACCCTAAAGATTGCTCAAAATTTCCCGTGCCAATGCCTGCCGAGACGTCGATTTAAATGAATTTGTGTTCCCATATGATAGGACTCTTGGGCGATAAATATTCTTCTTCACATCCCGAGGAAAATTATTCACCATGTATTCTTGCTCTTGTTTGGCTCTATAGACATCCTTCAAATACCAATTTCGCATGGAAACAATCCCCAAATCCGCATTCTCGATGGAATTCCCCACACCATAAGCACTCACAAGCGAAATCGATTTACATCTCTGAGGCATTTGCAATAAATATTTCATTGTGATTTTATCCGAATAATCATTGTTTTCAAATGCCGTTCCACCCGTTGTGAATACAATTGCATCATATTTCCCCACATTTCCACTGTATTCAATCAGTTGTAATTTTTTTGACACAATTTTTTCACCTTGTGATAAATCGTCTAAACCACTGCCTCTGTACGGAATACACACCTTTTCGGTTGAATTTGTAACACCAATTACATTGTAATTAAAATCATTGATACCTTGATAAATTATTTCTCGTCCTAGCGCACTGGATGCACCAATAACACATAATTTCAAAGCCCTTATCTGAGATAAGCATAAAATCAACAGCCAAAAAAACCTCATTATTATATTATGTTTTGCTAATAAAAATACAATATGAACTCATATTTTTATTTTCAAATCCCCAATAATTTTTGTAATCCTTCTATATACATGAATCGCCAACTCTTTCGCTTGATAAAGAGCAAAATACCCAAGATTTCCGATACCGAAATGATAGCATTGCGCAGTGGAACCGCATCCATCGACCGCTCTATTTTGGAAGGCAAATTGGAATACCCAATAAAACCCCATTTTAGTGAGAAATTACAAAAGCAAGATGTGGAGAAAATGTTGGACAGCTACGATGATTCACCCATATACCCAAACGAAAACAAAAATAAATGGGTGGAAATATTGGCCAAAGAGAAATATTTCAGTTTCCTCATTGATGAAAAATACGGGGGCACTAAATTGAGCACAAATGAACTCTCCAATGTTCTCACTAAAATCACCAGTGTAAATCCAGCGCTAGGTGTCGTTGCCATGGTACCAAATTCATTGGGCCCAGGAGAACTCCTCATCAATTACGGTACGGAAGAACAAAAACACAAATATTTACCTAAATTGGCAGATGGCTCATATATTCCTTGTTTTGGATTGACCGGACCCAACAATGGGTCGGATGCAACTGGCAATATTGACTCTGGTAAAGTAATCATCGATGAGAATCGCCAAAAATGCATTGAAATTACAATCAACAAGCGATACATCACATTGGCACCTGTGGCGAATTTGATTGGACTGGCATTTCAACTCGAGGACCCTTATGACCTTTTGGACCAAGGAAGTCCAGGTGTGACCGTGGCACTTATTGAACGTGGCACATGTGGTCTCATACAAAACACACATCATAATCCACTCAATGCCGGGTTTCCAAATGGAACTTTGAAGGGTAATCTCAGAATTCCAGTGGAAAATATTATCGGAGGAGAATCCAATGCAGGTAATGGGTGGAAAATGTTGATGGAATGTCTCTCGGCCGGTCGCGGCGTCAGCCTACCTGCCACCGCCAATGCCAGCAGCAAAGTGGCTGCTTTCGGCATGTTCCACTACATTCAAATCCGCGAGCAATTCAAAATGCCGCTGGCAAAAATGGAGGCAATACAAGAGAAATTCAACAAAATCATTTACAATACATGGATTATACAATCCTCTGTAGCAATGACCAATGATATTTTGGATAATGGGGAACATCCAGCTGTAATCAGTGCCATCATGAAGCAACAATGCACAGAGCGTGGCCGCCAAGTCTTGAATTCGGCCATGGATATACATGCAGGCGCCAGCATTTGCCTCGGAAACAGCAACTTTCTTGAGAAATACTACAGAAGCGCTCCCATTGGAATCACGGTGGAAGGTTCGAATACACTCACTCGCTCACTCATTATATTCGGCCAAGGATTGAATAAAAGCCATCCATATGTATTTCCTCTGTTGGAGAGTATTCTAAACAACGATTCCCGAAAATTCCAACAAGCATTCAATGAAATAAGTGGCCATTCTGTGAGCCTACTTCTGAGAACAGTGTTTAATTATGGTGAAAAAAGTGAGTTAAATAAGCAGATTTTGAATTTCGCCTGTCTCACAAATTTCGTAGCTATCCGGGGAGGTGCCATTAAAAGAGAGCAAATGCTGTCGGGAGATATGGCGGATGTATTTTCCAATTTGTATTTGGCCATTGCCGTTCAATATTATCAGGTGCATAATAGCGCGAGCGACGTTCTGACCAAGTATGTTGTAGATGGATTGATTTATGAGAATCAACAAAAAATGAACAAAATAATTGATAATTTGACTGTTTTTGAGCGCGCAATTTTGTGTCATCTCAGAAAATCCCCGAAAGAAATGACATATGCCAATGAACGAGCCGTCTTCGATGAAATTATGAACAACCCATTAATATTGAAAAATATCCGGGAAAATATACATGTGCATGGAATCTTGAGAACAATGGAAGAGTGTATTCAATTGAAGAAAGACTCTCCTGAATACGAAATTCTGAGAAATGAAATAATTAATGTTGGAGAATACCCCAATATTGAATAATTATTTACTGGATTATTATAAATAATTACTTTGTATTTACCCCCATGCGGGGTTCGGCCAAGGGTCTACGAAGTGAATGCTAGCCCCTGGCATAGGGGGCGATGGGGGAGAATCCCCCATTTTAGGCATTTTCTAATGCAGTTACACGAGTCAACAATGCAGCAACTTGGGATTCCAATGTGGCAGTTTTCGCCTTCTCGGCTTGCAATTGACGGTCGACTTCTTGTAGGGCAGCAGTTGCTACTGTCCAAATGGCCTCTTTTTTCAAAAAGGTGAAATCATCGACTTGTTGACCATATACGAACACTTTGGTACCTTCTATAATATTACCCGAGTCATCTACATCTCCCATCATATCGGACAAATCAGTATTGACGCGAATGTAACTGGCGTCAATAATTTCTTCTATATTTACAAAATGCTCTTCATCATTCACACCTGTAATTTGTAGTATATTTGAACTGGAATCTAAATCATTTGTATTAAATCCTTGATAGAAACATATTGTTTTTTTGTCTGTACCAACAGTTGCTAATTGATAAATATTAGGGATAGTCTCCTTTCTTGTAAATGTGGACATAGAGATTGTCTCGCCTACTTCCTGTGCGATGAATCCATACACAGAGTTTGTTCCTCTATTGATAACATCCTTATAACTGTAAGTTTTAGGCTTTAAACTTCGTAGTAGAGATAATGCTTCACCATCTTGCACGTCTGTTATGTTTGTTTTTATGCGAACGTCTGATGCGACTAAACCACCATTGTGTGAGAATATAGAACCTAAACACCCCATATTTCCATGTGCCCACACAGTAACATCTGTAATTCCTACGTTAGTCTCGAAACTAGTGAAACTAGTGCTATTATAATTGAATCTATTTAATCGTGTTCCACCACTACCTAATTGACCCTGGACCCCTTTACGCACTTCTAGTGGACAATTAGGATTCGTAGTCCCAATACCTACATTGCCGTCATGCCTAAGTGTCATAACACTCGTATTTACTTCTTGTTGTCCATCGGAAGTTCCGTAAGTTGGATGATTATTATTCCAATTACTATAAATATATTCTATTTTTGCGTATGTATTATCATCATTATTTCTAATTGCAAAACCCCCATTGTGTCTATACGATTGAAACTGTAATAAATCTCTTGTTCCTGTGTTGTAACTCCCATCTGCTGCCAAATTGTAACCTAGTGAAAGTAAAGTTGGAGGATTCGAAGTCCCAATACCTACTCTGCCCCGGACAACTAAATCCCCGCTCATATCCACTGCAAAACCAGTGTCATTTGCATCACGAAAATAAGAATTATTAAATTTATTTGCATCTTGGTCATGTAACCAATCTCCTAATGGCATCTATTAAATTATATACATTAAATATATTATAAATACAAATAATATATAAAATTATTTCCTAATTCCTATATAAATATGATGCAAGACGAAAATTATTATGATGATGATGGAAATAAAATGTGCGACAATTTCGGAAATCGCATTCTTGTAAATGACGGCACAAACATATATGACATCGAAAGAAACCACAAACCAATCTATTATGTTAATAGAATCGAGGATAAATCCATTTGTAGTAAGCTTCAAATGTATTGGAACAATCCTAAACTCATCTATACTCACGCAAAAGAATCCCTTTTGACATGTTCATGGAGATTTTGAATATATTTTCGATGGCTTTCAACGTTTCCTGTTTTTCTGTTTATGCGTTTTTCGTTTCCCATTTTTTTTCATTTTCTTGTTAAGATTTTTCTTTGTATGTGGCTTTTTACCGGCAATTACACAGGTTGAATTAGAGCGAGAAAGAGCAATTTTTGCTCTTAGACAAATTTCTTGTGGAAATATTTTTCGACATAAAGGACATGACTTCCTATCATTGTAACGGTTATCTATGTTACAATATTTTTGCAAACACCCTGCGCAACAAGAGTGTTCACACGGGACTAATCTAATACGTAGTGGTGGATTATATTCTTGACATATGGGACATGTTTTATCTTCATCTTCTTCACTTGCAAAGACTTTTTCTGGGCATTGTCTTATGGCTTGTTTTATTAAAATTTTATCAGCGCCATAAATTCTTATGTGTTCTATAGGTGTTTTCATTTCTTCATCAACTAGGTTTACATCGGCACCTTTCCTGATGAGAAACTGGGGTACTTCTATAGGCCATTGTCTTATACACGCATCATGTAAAGGTGTCCTTTGATTCATATTTCTAGCATTAACAACGGCACCCTTACCCACAAGAACTTCGACTAGATTTCTGCGACCAAAACTACATGCATTATGTAGAGGTGTATTTCTTCTATTATTCGTAGCATTCACATCAGCGCCTTTACGTATAAGCAGAAGGGCTGCTTCATTATGATAATCATTATCAGTATCCATCAATGCATAATTAAGAGGTGTATTTCCATCATTGTCTCTAGCATTCACACGAGCACCTTTATCAATCATAGCATCGATTGCTGTATTATTAGTATTGAAACCATACTTGAATGCAAGATGAAGAGGTGTTTCTCTATCATTATTACGAGCATTCAAATCAGCAACTTTACCAATCAGAGCCATGGCTACCTCAGTATGACCATTCCACAATGCATGATGAAGAGGTGTCCATCCATTATTATTATTCGCATTGACATCAGCACCTTTATTAATCATAGCCATGGCTACTTTCATAATTACTGGCTTATCAGTTTTGAAATTATACTTGAGTGTAGAATGAAGAGGTGTATTTCCATCATTATCAACTTTCTTCACGTCAAACTCTTCCGATTCAATCAAAGCCAAGGCCTTTTCAGCATGACTATCTCTCAATGCGTCAAACAAATCATTATTACATGTACGACTTTTTTTACAGCGCCTGATATCACCATCATCATTAGCTGTTCTTTTCATATATTAATATATATATATAAATTATCACGTTTTCAATTCAATAAAAATTGAAAACATTTATAGTAAATCATTTAATAATAATATTCCATATATATTAATATCAAATCCACGCGCTAGATGGCAGAATGCAACATTTGTATCCAGAACTTTTCACAACAAAAACGTAAAGAAATAACATGTGAATACTGTGATTTCAAAGCATGCAGGGCATGCATGGAACGTTGGATTCTAGAAGAATCGACCCCCACATGTATGAACAACTCATGCACCAGAGAATGGACAGCAAAATTCCTTTATGATAATTTCACAGCGTCTTTCATTAACGGTAAATTAAAAAAACACAAAGAAAACATTTTATTGGACCAAGAGCGCGCGCTGTTGCCTGCGACTCAACCCGTCGTAGAAAATATCATTGAATCCGAAAAAGTCTTGGAGGAAATGCGAAGGAAACAAGACGAAATCTATAAAATCCACAGAGAAGTGAACAGCCTAAGAATCAAATACAATCGCCTGTTGGACCGCAATACAGAGCGAAGAGAACGTGTCATGTTTATAAAGGCGTGTCCATCGGAGAATTGCCGTGGTTTCCTTAGTAATCAGTGGAAATGCGGAATATGCGAGCAATGGACATGCCCGGATTGTCATGAAATCAAAGGCCCAAACCGTGATACACCACATGTGTGTGACGAAAATGCGAAAGCCACGGCTGCATTGCTCGCCGATGATACAAAATCGTGCCCAAGTTGTGGCGTGAATATATATAAAATCGAGGGATGTGACCAAATGTGGTGCACGGAGTGTCACACGGCATTCAGCTGGAGAACGGGAAGGATTGAAAACAACATCCACAATCCTCATTATTATGAATGGATGCGACGCACCGGTGGAGAAATACCACAAAATCACAATGAAGTGCAATGTGGCAGAGAAATCGACCATCATTTTGCGCGCTCTATAAACCTCCTTTTAGCATCTAATGTATATCTCAGTCGTATGCGTACCTTTGTATCCGAGCTTGTCCGCCAAATAATACACAATCGTTGGCATGAATTACCGCGATATCAACCCGACCATATTATGAACAATCAAGCACTAAGAATTCAATATTTGCGGAATCAAATAAGCGAAGACGATTTCAAATGTTTGTTGCAGCGAAACGACAAGAGAAATCGGAAGAAACGTGAATACTACAATATCCATATTATGATGATAAATACTATGACTGATATCTTGTTTCGATTTCACAGTGAACTCAATAGAGATGGATTAATTACTTCGGTTCAATCACATGAAGATGTGTTGCCGTTGAAAGAAATATTGATGGAAATATTTGCAATTGTGAATTATACGAATGAATGTTTCGAAAGCGCTGCCCGGTCGTTTTCATGCAAACCATTGAAATTCCATTTGTGGTTTCCGCAAATATCCATTACAAATGAAGATACATGTGTGAGACATAGAAACGCGAGAAATAGAAATTGAAATTATTTGTAATCTAACGTATATAGAAAAATATGGCCATAATAATATAATACATGAGAATTTTTCTGTTGTTGAGTTGTGTAAATGCTGTCGCCGGGTTTGCTTTGAAATCAAACCTAGCAAA
>VMHT01160414.1_pt1 | contig 20805 bp, 20 predicted proteins | sample 4693611 | NCBI WGS metagenome assembly VMHT01 (sample SAMN12280063, study PRJNA550983) | marine metagenome | isolation source: seawater sampled from same location over 5 years 0.02-0.2 micron viral filtrate | place: USA: collected off the coast of southern California halfway between the port... ...
CGCCTCCAAAGCGGTAGAGGTCCAGCCGAGTACAAGGAGGCTCTGGATTCGTTCAAGCACGAGAGGAGCGAACTCCCCGATTCCGCTTTCGCTCTTATAGAAATGAAGCCGGACAAACGGTACAAACCTCCGTTAATGAAAAAATACAGGTCTTACCCAAAAATCCCCCGCAAGACCCAAATCAGCTCCTACGCCCGAGCAAAGCAGTTGGGACGGGAGGGATTGGCGAGAGATGTGATGGACGCGGCACCGTTTGTACGTGCAAGACGGTTGGATGACGATGAGAAGGAGATGGCACTTCCGCGTAGGCGCAAACGACGTAAACGGAAACTGAAAAATGGGGTCGACCCGAAACAACCGAAATTGTATTGGAGATTCAGTCGGAATAAGACGGGTGGAGGCAAGAAATCCCCGTGGAGTGCGGTAGCACCGAAAACAACTGCTGAAAGACGAAAAATAAAGGCTAAGTGCGGGAATATTTGCTTCGGAAATCCTTCTACTTTGGGCTACCCCGTTTGTACGACCAGTTCCTGTAAGCCTGACCCGCGAGGCATTGAGGCGGCCCGAAGTCGAGCCAGGCAGTTCGACCACCGAAAAGGAGAAATCGGTAGCCGAGCCAGGGCGGTATTACGAAAAATCGGGAAATAATTGTTTTTTTTAAACAAGGCTTATTTTTCTGCTAATATTATCTTTTTGGGTCGATTTATCATACGAATTCACCATCTGGTTAGACGCGTGGCCCGATATTACTTGAATTTGGCTGTCGGAATAGCCGCTCCCTTTAAGATACGTGATGGCCGATGCCCGGAAGCAGTGCGGCGTGAGGGGGAAGGGGAGACCCGCCTGAACACCGACCTTTCGGAGAACGATGTATATCTGCTTGTGAGTGACCGGTCTTTTCGTCCTCGTTGTGAATACAAAGCCTTCCTTTGTGGGGCATAATTTGGCCAAATCGGAAAAGACGTATGGGGGGTAAGCAATTGTAATGATTTTCTTGGTTGTAGATTTTGACTGGATAAAATTAATCTCTCTGTTTTGCATATCCACCTGTTCCCACTTCAAAGAGAGAACCTCACCGATACGCTTTGCCCCTTGTAGCATTAATCGGCAAATGGTGACATCTCGTAGACTGCTTACGCTGAGGATTGACAGACATTCTTCCCACTGAGGGCGGGTGAGGGCATTCGTGGCGACCTTCTCCTGAATTTTATAAAACGTCCTGCTCGTGCCTTCTTTACACGGAATCGCCTTCTTAATGAGCCCATTTGACCGGCGTGAAAGAAATCCCGTCAGGGAAATATAGCACCCAGCTCGGGCCTGACGGGTTGCTTCCGCCCACGGGAGATGATTTTTAATTCCGTCAATAATGTTGTTGTGATTAATAAACGCTACCTCTTGCAACGACATATCCAAGTCCAAGAATTTATATTTTACGAGCGAGTTAACCCCTGACTTGTAAGACCTCCTTGTCGAGGGTTTAAGGGTGGAGAGCCACACCTCCACCGCCTCCCCCAACGTATAATCGCCGAGAGAAGACCAGACCTCTTCACGCATGAGTTTTTCGGTATGTTTGTACGATTGTGTGATTTTGTTTTCCGGATTTTGGACCGCGAGTTGCTTGTTAACATAACTGGAATTATCATCCATTTTGTTATAGTGTAAGAAAATAATTATGTTGTATAAAACACGCATTTTTTCCACATTTTTTTGGAATGTGGAAAAATATGTTGAATAGGAAATGTACATCGAATCCGTGTTAATTCTGACTATCATCTATTTTGTATCCGATTTAGAACCGCACCGTGAAGGCGATGAAGGTGTGTGTTAACTGCCACTTTTTCGGGTATAATACCACGACAGTTGGGCACAGCAGAATCCCCTAAGGAAAACTATGGTGCCTTGTCCTAAATTATAAAATGTTTCGTTTGTTATGCCGCCGCCTGACGGTTTTCTTGCCACGGTCGGGCGGAGGCATCACGTTCGCTTTCCGGGCTAGGAAGCCCCAAATGTCAAAAGTTTTTCGGTTTCGCACAATAAAGGGGGTCGTATCCACTATTTTTCCATTCACCCGAGACCGGATTTTTGGTTCAGATTTTATTATTTTCGATATTCCCCATTTGGTAAAAATTTGATTTGTTAATCCCACTCCGCTTCTGATATTCATTTTGGACTTGTCAGTGGAGCGATTTCGGACTTCAAACACGTAAATCAATGTGTCAACAACCCGTTCGCGTTTTTTGGTGACGGGATTGATTATTGAATCGTTCATCCATTGGACTAAATTTTCAACGTCTTCCCGTTTGACGACTGCCCCGAAATCTTGCGTATGGTCAATTTTAAGGTGTCTCTTTATTTCTCGGACAAACTCGTGCCGTAAGACCCCGATGTTGCCCTGACTGTATTTCCCCATACTGAGCCATTTGCCCAAATCAGCGGCCCCAAGGTTGTCTAATTCGTATTTTAGATTTTTGAACTTATTGATGGCGCCCCCGCACCAAAATTCCCATAAAGTGGTTTCCATGACCATTCCGTCCCCTGAAAACTCCAAAATAAGTTTAGATACATCGTCACCGAGACGATGAAATTCAAACAAATCATTAAGAAATTCATGTCGAAACTCTATTTTCTCTCTGAACCAATATTTTTGCCTCCCCCACTGTTCTACCAAACTCAAGTTTTCCCCCCGATTTTTTGCGCTAGTTAGCCCTTTCATGTCCGCATAGGTGTAATCTGGGAGGGCGCCGAGGGCCATAAAGGTTTCTTCCTCAGGTGGAGCTTCAACCTCCTCGTAGCCACCGCAAGCGAGCGGCGATGCGAGGGTGTAATTACACTCTTTCAGAAAATGATGGAAAAATTGTTTTAGGTTCATCACGCTAAGACTAGCCTCCAATCCGTTTGTAACCGCCAAATCCATCAACCAATCAGGAGTGGATGAGGATTGACGGGCATAGAGGCGGGCGATGGCCCCCTCCGTCGCCTGAAGTTTTTGTAAAATCCGGTAGCGGGACAAAGGATATTCCGCCCCCAACCCCCGTGGATTGGGGTCAATGCTGAAAAATAATTGATTGTCAGCGATGTCCCGGACGCGGTAGTGGGCTTGAAACAAATCCCTGACAAGATTGCGGGAAGCGCTTGAAATATACATATACACTAAATCAAAATGGGCGAGAGAGAAATCCACGCCCACCGTGATGGAACTCGTCACGCACACGACGTCGGCGGTCAGCCAAGACGTTTGTATTTCTTTATACGAGGTGGACTTATGCTTGGAATTATACTCCAAAATCGTTTTCGTGGGTAGCTGACGCTCGAGTGTTGGTTTTATTTTCTCCCGCCATCTCTTGACGGAAGAGCACACGAAATATACCTTCTTGCCCTTTTTCACTTGGTCTATGAGATGGGCGACTAGGGGGCAAATACACGAATTCCGCTTCCCGCAAGGACATCGGTGCCCTAACGGGATTTGCTGAGCGATACGGGGGTTATTTTTTAATGTATAGTGATATTTGGAGGGGTTAATCGTGAACGATTTGAGCACATTTATGGTTTTCTCCGTCAGGAAAGCGTCCATACAAATAATTTTAGTTGAAATTTTTAGCAAATATTCCAATTTTTCCACGTTCATTTTGTGATGCTTATGAGTTTCAAAGGATGTCATTTGGGTGAAAAAGCTTTCGCATTCGTCGATAATGAGTAATCCCCCCCTTCTGTCGCCGACCAACAGGTGAAGGCTCTCGGCTTGAATAACAATATTCTTCGAGTCGAAACGGTTTCGAGACTTGTAGTCGTTATAAACCTCCCACGCGAGACCCGTCTCACTCTCAAAACGCTTCAGCACATTCTCGGCAAAAGCGATTCGCGATGTAAGGACGGTGATGTATTGAAATTTATTCCCCTTGATGTAGTTGATGAGCGAATGGGTCTTCCCGATGCCCATTCCTGCCCTGATACACACAGTCGTGGCGGCGGCGATATCGATGTCCATATGTGTTCGGACTTCTTTCAAGACGTCGCTCTCTCTCACAATCCAGTCGTCGTCCAACGCCGAAAACTCGGCGATGTTCTCGTTGGCAATTTTATCTTTGTAGCGTCTGTGGAAAGCCTTCTGCGATTCAGTGCGGTTCTTCAGCGAGATACGGTTTATCGCCATAAACTCGTCGCGGTCGTCCACGAACTCCACGTCGACGTATCTGGAGAGGTCGAGGTGTTCGTCCATCGGCTTCACGGAAAGCTGTATCGTGTCCATCTTCATCTCTTCGTGAATTTTCCGTTCGCAGTCCCGCAAATGCCCTTGTAAATCTTGTTTCTTTACGTCCTGCTTCCGTATCTGGCAGCCGTCATGAATCAGTACGTCGCACCCAATTGAACAGCCCTCAAAATAATCATTCATCACCATCAGGATGGCGTTCTCGTAGTTCATCAGAACGCGATTCGTCGCCCTCGCGTGGAGGGGGGCGCCCCAACCTTTCTTCGGCTGCTTCTCCACGTATTCGAGCATCTCGGGGTGTACCCGTGTTATCCCGTTCCAAATCGCCTCAATTTCAACACAAAACCCGAGGTACCACTCGTAATTCTCTTCTTCGGCCTTCTTCCACGCCCCCTTTTGTGGGGAACCGTTAATCTTCGCCAAAACAAACTGCTTGGCCCCCGTCCGAGTGGTAATAGGTATATTGGTGCGAGTCCCCATGTCCCACACGAACAACCCGTGTTTTTGGATGTCCTTCAAGACCCGTTCGCGGTGGTCGATGTACTCTTCCAAAAAATGACACGGGATATCATTGACGCGGCACAGCCACAGTAGGATGTTCGGATGGGCGTTAACAATGTCGACATCGTGATAATAGTCGCGGGAAATTGTGTGGCGGATACGACGCGTAAGGGTTTGGAGGCCCAGATTCCCACCACAGAGGTACCGACCTATGTTGTCTTTCTGTCGATATTCAACCCGAATTTCAACGCATCCGTCCTCATCCACGGGTAGCCGAGCCGCCTCGTCGTAGTACCGCCGAACCACTTTGATGTGGTTGTTTGTCTTCTCAGCGGTCTTGCCCTGGCGGGCGTTCTTGAAGATTTCCACCTTAAGTTCCTCCATATTAGCGACGATAGTCCTCAGTTTCGTGAGATGGACCCGCTCGTATTTCTGGATGACACTCGGACATTTTCCGTCCATTCTCCCGTACCTCTTGGTATGAGAATCTTTTTCCTTTAAATGATATTCTACTCGTTTTGGTTTCAATTTCTGAATGACACTCGGACATTTTCCGTCCATTCTTCCGTACCTCTTGGTATGAGAATCTTTTTCCTTTAAATGATATTCTACTCGTTTTGGTTTCAATCCCGATTGGATTTTTACCTTGATTTTTGCTTCAATTTGTGAAGATTGAACTTTTTCACTTTTGAAATAAACTTATGCGGATTTTTATAAGTAGTATATATATACGCTCGTCCCTCGTCATATTTTACGATTTTCGTATTTTTGCGATTTTCGTATTTTCCCGAAAATATTCCCGAAACTTTCCCGAAAGTTTTTATGTACATAGACACGCACCATCCATTTCAAACTTCACTCTTTCCCCGTACGTTTCCAAAACCATGTTGACGGTTTCTAAGAAACGTTCCTTCCTATCCTCTCGACCCACATTTTGGTTGTGTGGGTTTTCGTCGCTCATCACGATTTTTCCCACCGTGTGTAGGAGAGCCGCACATATCATCGGCATATCTGCCCCTTTCCCGAGCGAGTTGATGGCCGACACGATTTTGTTGTGAATTTCTATCATTTGTTCTGTCATTTCTATTATATTCTGCTCTTTTTAAAGTAAAATATTGGTGTGGGGTATAATCCAATGACAGTTGGGACACAGCAGAATCCCCTAAGGAAAACTATAGTGCCTCGTCCTAACTGTCGTGGTATTATACCCGAAAAAGTGACAGTTAGGACACACGCGCAAAATATGGCGGGAACCCCCGAATAAGCCCCCAAATAACGAGTTGTATAAAAATGAAACGGCTTAAAAGCTTTAATTCGTTAATTATATACAATGACTCGTACTAAAACCAGCGGAAACAAAGCATTGAGGTGGCAAGTCGATGAATTTCTGCCTGGCTCGGGCGAGAGGGTGAGCATGAACAAATTCACCACGCTCTTTTCCCTAGCCAAGTACTACGGCATTTCGCGGAACACGGCGTCGCGTCTCCAGCTGGGCGGGCTGAAGTTGAACCAAAAACGCCACGCCAAGTGGAAAAACCGAGCAATTATTAATCTCCGTCCCGACTTGAGTTTCGGGAAAAAGGGGGGGAGCGAAGCGAAGGTGGTATGAAAACTACCGCAAAAAAAAAACATTTACGCAAAACTAATATTTTCGGGAAATTATATTGACGAAGGACGAGATTTGTTTCAATCTTCATAAATTGAAATAAATTATTTGCCCGGGCACTTAGGTACTTCCATTGTAGGGGCTGGGTCGGTGTATCAGGTTGAAGGAGAGGGCCATCGGGGGGACGAACGGAGGGTCGGGCACTTTACAGCACCCAGTTCGGCAAGGCCGCTTCTCTAAAACTAACGTTTTGCTGAATAACTCGTCTATTTTTTTGTAGTTTGCCTCCTTTTTTCGACGCTGTCGCGCGTATTTTTTGTTTCGTTCACGAAACTCGGGTTCCTGCCGTCGCGCTTCCAAATATAATCGTTGCTTTTCCCTGAAGGCGGGGGAGAGCCGCCGCCTTCGCTGGTACTCTTTATTCGCTTCGTTTCTTTTCTCTTTTCGCGTTTCCGTATCCATTTTTTTATAGACAGGACGAGGCGTTAATCCAATATGGGGTCGCCGCCAATTATCTTGTTGAATGTGGGCTCTTCTTCTTCACCGCCGCCCACATCCTTTGTTGTTAGATGGTCGATGTTTTCGGTAATATCAGAATGGTGGGGCACCGATACTATGGATAGTGTCTGCTGCTGCGTCAGACCGCCGTTGTAGACAAAACCGAGGCTCTGCTTGAAGATACACGTCCGTTCCCCCCCACGGTTCACGAAAACCTTCTCTTCGTCCAATTCATGTTCTTTCACTAACGCGTCGACCCTTTCACCCATCTTTAACACTGCCTCCTCCTTTGTGTTCGCCCACATTATCGGGTATGTCTTTTTCGCTATCGTTTCTCGAATTACGTATATGGAGTTCATTGTCAGTAGGACAAGACAATAATTCAAACGGTTTATTTATTATCATCTTACACCAACCTGCCCCGCGAACATTTTCGAATCCGTATTCTCGCATGTATTCCAAACACAAATCTTTTTCATGGTCGCCCCACCAGACTTCCATTATCGAGATTGGGCGGTGGATTTCGGTCCAAAAGGCCCCCCTCCCCGCCAAGTGCTGGGCATATCTTATGTTGAGATTGAACGTACGCCCGATATAATACTTCCCGTTCTCGCAGGCGAGAGCATACGTAAGCATCCTGATATTCAACTCGTCTTTGGCTAAGAGCATGGTGAAGTCCACTCGCATTTCTTTAAACCGCTGGGATTATATATAGTCCATTTTGAGCATCGTGTAAAAGTTCAAGCGGATGGGGTACGGCGTTCGTACTGATTTATCAAACATTATACAATCTTCGTAATTTTTTACGTGATTATCGTACAAGTCCCGCATTTGCTGAGACGTATATCCGACGCGTCTGCCGATGGTGTTGAGGTTGTCGAGGCACGTTGGTTTCCAAATACAGAAGTAATTGGCACATCGCCGGGCTATTGGAGGCAGTTCTGTGAAGTCTTGACTACTTAGGATGAGACTGAGGTTGAAATGGCTGGAAATGAACCCGCACGCCCTGTTTAAACGGGCCGATTGGACTTTGTTAAATTTACTTGCATAACATATATCATCGACCACGAGACACATCGGCACACGTTTCTTATCGCAATCGTCGTCGTCGTCGTCGTCGTCGCTGTCGCTGTCGCTCGCCGAATCCTCGGTATGCCCCCCACGCATCCAAAACTCATTTGGCGGGAGTTCCGACAATATCGTTGCCCCACAGCAGTCGTATTCCCGTGTATTCGCATCTTCGTGGAGCACGAATACTTTCTTGAATCCGCCTCTTAATATAAGGTTCTTTGCCGTTCTTGATTTTCCTGTTGAGGGTGCCCCCGATAAAACAATGCGGAAAGGCTTGGGGAGCGCCATTGGGTCTCTCCCCGGATACCAGCGTTCCTCAAACCCCTTATCCGTGCTCAGGAAGGGGTACATCTCTTTTTTGTACTTCGAGGACTTCTTTCTGGGCATTTCGTATATAAATATACAATATAAAAATTTTGTAAATTATTGTCTTGAACATTGAAAATATGGACATCTCGCGACGTCAATCCAAACGAAAACTCCGGAAAAAACCAGCAAAGAAAATTCAACCGAAGATGGTGAGGAACCCGTTAACCCAGAGATTTATCAAAGTTGGCGGGAAAACGTGGTCAAATCTCGTCAGGGACGGGCATATCAGGACAGGGAACTACCAGCACCCGAATACATTGCTCCAAATCGACGAAGATGACTTTAGCGATGAAGAGGCACAGATACGCCACCTTGAACTTGAGAAGGCGAAGTGGAACCGAGATGTGGGTCACGAATCGGGTGTTCGTGCTGTTCGTAAGGGGAAAACGAGGCTAATAAAACAGAAAAGTAAACTTACGAATCGAACCACGGCGGAAAAGACCGCCCGGGCGGGGAGCGAGGTCATCGGCCGATTAGAACGGGGTGAAATAGAAGTTCCACCGAATATGACTCGGAAACAAAAGAATCAGTACTTACAGGATTTAATCCAAGACCAACTTCTCGCCAGACACAAAAAGAAAGCACGGAAATCACAGTTCCAAGTCATAGAGAGCCAGAGCGAATCAGAAACCGATTCAGATGAATATATGTATTACGACTAAATATACTTCAGCAAAACCCGAAGCACGAAGTACCGGTATCCGAAAAGAATATAGAGGAGCAAGTCAAACCCGAACCTGTTGGTTAGAAAATCTATTATCGCTTTCTTCATCGCCGCACTCATGTATAAGCGGTGAAGAAAGATTCCTAAGGCGTTACCGTTTCCGCATTTCCGCCATCTGTGCTGCGGTCTTGGCTTTCAATCCGTTTCTCTTAAATGCCACCTTGCCCGCCGCATGAGCTTTGCGACTTACTATCCGACCTCTTTTATTAACCATAAGGTCCTTTTTTGTCAACCCACCGCTCGTTTTGTGGGCACTTCCGCGATAGACCATGGATTTACTTCCGACAGTTCCGACTGGCATATTTATCTTGTTGGGGACCAAGATAATATTTTTTTAATTTCACAATAAAAAAATGTCTGAAGAGCGAATCCAACTGTGTGTATGGATATTGATTTTATTATTCTTCGTTTGGGCGAAATTCAGTTTTTCTTAGGGTATTCTGGGTGTATGCAAGTCGTCCTAACTGTCGTGGTATTATACCCGAAAAAGTGACAGTTAGGACACACCCAGCTAGAAGCACCAACACTGGAATTTCGCGGCGGCTCCTATCGATTTGGACAGTTCTTTCATCGTATCGATGACAGAGGGGAGGCCCTGAACGAGGAACGCCGATGCTTCTTTGGATTGTTCGGGAGTGAAGAGGTCGGTGCTTTGAATGAATTTTTCAAAAACCAAGAGGGCAATCTCCTTCTTCAATTTGCCGTGTCCTTTGAGATGTTTTCTCATCTGTAGTAGTTTCATAATCACGGCCGTCAATCCCAATAAATCTACAAGTTGAAACCCGTCGGCGAAGAGGTCGTGAGTCTCTTTCAATACGGAGGAGACTGTGCTTTCTATCATTTATACTGAGCCAAGATATTTTGCGGTGAAAATAGTTGCTCCCCCCTTGAGTTGAATTGACCCTCCACTCTGGTCTCGCACTTGGACTCCTAAAGTATCACCCGCTGAGCATTCTAATAAAATGGTGCGGTTAAACATACTCCAGTCTTCTTTATCACTCGCCGCCTGGTAGATGTTTTGCGTGATTTGACCCAATGTTGCGACTGACCCGTTCAGTTGAATTTGGGCTTGGAATACAACCTCGTCGTCGTTGGGCGGGTCACAAATACATTGGAACGAGACTTCTATTAGTCCGTCGGCTTCTACGTCTATATCCGTATTCCCTGAGGCACTTAACAAATTTGTATTGGTTTCAATGTCGGTATCCGTAAAAGTAATATCGGTGTAAGAACCCGACGTATTTTGATTGCTTGAACGACTTTTTTGAACTGCCCCATATGTATAACTACCTAATTCCCCTGATGAGTTGATGACGACTTGCTCGTTCGCCCCGCTTGGGACTACATTGTGAATCCCCGCCATAAACGCCGACGTTTGCGATGTTCCTATTCGTGTCGTGGTGTTGTCCCCCGCCACGCCGTCGTTATCCAACATCAAGTTCCCCGAATCCGTGAGCGTCAGGGCACTCCCCCCACCCGCCCCTAAGAGCAGGTTGTCAGACCCCGAGACGACTTGTATCCCTGCCCCCCTCCCAACAAAAGTGTTGTTCTGTCCCTTGATGCCCAGCACACCCACCAACGATGTCCCCGCTTGAGCCCCGATACACGTATTGTCGTCTCCCAATCCGCTCGGCATCGTCCCCGCTCCAACGCAAGTGTTCCTTTCGCCACCCACGTTTGAAACGAAAGAAGTGCTTCCTACTGCCGTGTTGGATTGATTCGTGAGAGAGCCTACCGTCGCGTCCCCTGCGTTTTGCCCGTAAAAGCAGTTGTCAAAATCCATCAGCGGTGTCATACACGGCGTGGTGTCCTTCTTGAAGACCTGCTTTCCGGGGACGCTGTCGTCCAGACTAAACGAGGTCGCCTGTTTTATCAACTTCCCCGTTCCCCCGCTAAAAAGGGTGAGATGATTATCCGTAGAACTGGCTGGGCCAATGACATCGCCAGTCCCGCCCCCAAACGTCGTATAAGTAATAGGAGTAGTATTCCCGACTCCTCTTTCCCAAATACCTGTAGTGTCTGCCCGTATGACTGAAACTAAGACTTTTGTAATTGTAGCACTGCCCGTTGCGTCTGTGATGAACTGATTTTGTGTGAAATCCTCAACCGTCCCCGTCAGCCCGATGCCCCTCACGCTAAGGGAGGTCGTCACGTGCGACAAAACCTCGTATAAACCATTATTGCTTGGATTATTCGCCCCGTCAATCGCGATAATATCGCTGGTCGTGAATGTCCCCGACCCGGTCGTGATAACTCTTGGATTGGCGACCCCGGCGGCCCCCGCATCAAAGTTTCCATTTTGCGTATCAGCGGTCGCCGTCCCCCTGATGCGGATGGTAAGCCCCCCTGTTTGGGCGACGGTATTGGTGTAATCTGTGTTGTTGTTGAGGTAGTTCGCACTGATTTGAACTTGTTCGCTCTCGGTAGAAGTCGTTGTTCCTTGAACCACTAAATCGCCTGTGATTTGAGCGTCAGCGGATATTTTCACGAGGTTCGTGGTGGAATCCAGTTCCAAATCACCTGATGAAGTGGATAACACCCCGACATCACTTAGTGTAAGGGTGCTGTTATGGAGCAATTTACCCGTAACCCCGTCAAACCTCGCCACCGCATCATCGGTGCTTGAACCTGGCCCCACCACCAAAGACCCCACAGCGACCCCCGAGTCCGTTATCGTCGTGATGGTAGAATCAAACTCGCACAAATTCCCCGCCAGCCCGATTCCGCTCAGGTTTCTCAACACCTCGCTACTCTTAACCCCAGAATCGCTTATTTGGTCGCTCACCAAGTTGTCAAACTGCGGGAGGTTGCCGACCAAACTCGCCCCCACACCGCTGACATTTCCCCCCCCTCCCCCTACCGCACTCTCCACACCTCCTGCTGTTTTTTTGTATAAAATATTGTCGGCTTTTGTATATATGTTAATCCCCGTTGCTGGGGTCGCCCCCGTGACCACCGCATTTAATTGAACGTCTTTCACCGCTAAAACGGCATTGCCCCCCAAACCCAGATTTCCGGTCATCGATTTCGTCCCGTCGCGGAATAATGCTCTATCTTTCAAAGCATCAATTTCAGCGGATAAATCGCTTGAGGAAGACCGCCCAAGAAAATTATCCTGTTCAAAAGCCATTCTTTTCTCTTTGGTGAGAAAAGATTTCACAGGTTTTTTCTCTCAACTAACTAAAACCCGTGACCCCCAAGATTAACAAAAAAGTGCTTCGTTCGGGGGACGTTCCGGCCGAATATTTTATTTCAGCCCAGTTCCCGTCAAGTACTGTAATATCCAAATCTGCTACCCCACTGTCGCCCGTCAAGGCCACAGTAGTCGTTCCAAGCCCATTTATAACAACCTCCAGTTCGGTGGTGGCGTCGGCTTGCTGGGTTTTATATAGTAACTTCAAAAGTTTCCCCCCCATCAAGGGCATTCTCGTTTCCTCCTTGCTGTTCTCGTCCTTCTCTTCGGCCTTGCCATTACCGACAGCATATCTATTGATGGAGTCCATATCCGCCCCAAAAGGGATTGAAATCAGTTGACCAAATTCCCGATACCCCAATTGTCCGCCTCCGTCCACTGTAACAGTTTTCGCCGTTGGAAGAGACACACCCGAAATGCCCTGAATGAAGCAACTCGTGTGGTTTACGAACGTGCCGATGCGAATCGCCCCCTGGTCGAGGACTACCCCATTGGCCCCGAGACAGATGTTATCGCTCTCCGTCGAGGTAAAATTGGCCCCCGCTCCATGGCCGATTGCGATGTTGTTCTCGGCCAGAACTCCAGTGGTATTTAAATATCGGAGAGCATTTGTCCCCAACGCCGTATTTTTTTCCAGATTCGTCCCTTTGTTTAAGGTAAACGACCCCAAGCTCACGTTTTGTTTTAATGACGTGGAATTCGTGTTATTTTCTTGGGAAGACTGCCCAATAGAAACCCGACCTGACCCGTCAGCGAGTGCTTTAAGACTTTTTGTTCCGATGGCGACGTTTGACTGACAAGCGGCCCCCGACGCGTCCGCTAAGGCCTCCGTCCCGATTGCGACGTTATTTAAGGAATTCGGCTGATTCGCAAGGTTCATTGCGTCGAAGCCTATAGCGACATTATGACCGTCAGACGCTTGGTCAATTGTCCAACTCGCTCCTGCTCCCGAGCCTAAACAAATCATACTTTTGTAGTCGCTCCCGCCTCCATTCCTGAACGCCAGGTAGGGTGTCGCCCCCGACGTGCTGATGGTATTGGCGTCGGTCCCCGTTTTCAGGTTGTCCACCGTGAGATTCACAAGAGAAGTAGACCCCTTTATAAGTTTGCCTGACGTGGTGTCAAATACGACGTTCCCCCCGTCTGTGGCGGCACCTGGACCCTCAACTATATCATCAAAATCTCGTCCTGAGTCAGCGATGGCCGACCCCGTTGAATCATCCCACGTGACGATATTGTTAAACACTGTCGTGGCGGGGGTCGTAATCCCTCCCCCCCCTCCGCCGCCAACAGCCGATTCAACACCGCCCGAAGTTTTTTGGTATAATATGTTGTCAGATTTGGCGTAAATCGTGATTCCTGAACTCGGCGTCGCCCCCGACACTACAGCGTTTAATTGAACATCGGCCACATTAATAACCTCATTTGCCCCAATGGAAAGGTTTCCCGACATAGCCTTCGACCCATCTCGAAATAATGCCCTGTCTTTTAGGGCGTCAATCTCGGCAGCCAAATCCGATGAGGAAGACCGCCCGAGAAAATTATCCTGTTCGAAAGCCATCTTTTCTCTTTAGTGGGAAAAGATTTTACAGATTTTTGATTTTTAGAAATTGAAGCCCGTATTTAATTAAACAGTACATAACTATATAAAACAATATGCCGAAATATCCTTGTACAGCGAGGGCGTATAAAATATGGTGGGACGATGGGGGAAACGATTTGTATGTGGGAAGCACCGTTCAAGCAACAGTCGCTACAAGAATGTCGCATCACAGAAATAGTTGTCGTAATAATCCAAGCAAGCAAAAATACAAAATCTACGTGAAGATGGCTCAAAATATTGACTTTCAATATGTATGTCTGGGTACGAGGGTCGTGGATAGCAAAGACGAACAGCGAATGTTTGAACAAGAGTGGATAGACGGGCTGAAGCCCAATTTAAACCACAAACGGGCCTACACTTCTCCCGAGATGAAGAAGGAGTGGCAGAAAATTTATGACTGCTCTCCTGGAAGACGTATCGCTCAAAAAAAACAACGTGAAAAACCATCTCGTATTCTTTGGGTGAAGAAATGGATAGAAGACAATAAAGAAGAAATATCCACAAAATCAAAGTTGTATCAAGAAAAAAACAAAGAGATAATCAAAATCCAAAGAAAGGGGTATTGGGAAGAGAACAGAGAGAAAATTTTAAAAAGAAACAAAGAGAAAATTACGTGCGAATGCGGGAAAACGATATCCTTCGCTTCCCTATCCAGACACAAAAAGTCCGAGAAACACAGAAAATTCAGCGACTTGAGTCGTTAAAACCAGCTGAGTTCAAGTTTTCCATTTGTTAAAAATGGAAAATACTGACTGTATTTTTATAGACCATCACTTTGCGAGATAATACACCTCGCTTATTCATCCTCTTTCCACCTTATTAAGATTGTGAGCGTACAAAATTCCGGGGTGGGTGAACCGAAGTCCAACCCCCTTTCACCGGTCTGGCTGGTCACCCAGAAAGACGCCGTGTTGATGGTCGAGCCCGCCAAATTGTCGGCGTTGATGGGTAGTAGTTGTCCTGGCGGAGTCGTATTAATAAGTGAGCCCGGGGCGACATTAATAATTGCTTGACCAATAGCGTTTGAGGATTTATTCCCAATTGGGATTCCTTCGTTGACAAGGTCGGTTTGATAAAAGAAAGAACTGATAGTGCTGAACTCGGCGATATCGGGGGCTAAAAAGTGTTGGGTATTCGGGGCGAGGACAGGGCCGAACGTCGTCGGAACGGGGGAGATGCCCATCAACGCACCGAAACCGCCGACGGGGAAGGTGACACTGAGCCCTGGTACGGCGACACCCGTCGCATCGAGATTCGTAACCACCTTTTGCGTGGCCGAGTCGCCGGTGAAACTCACTTCATTACCCGTGAAGCCAGCGTTCACGAGCTCAATCGCGACCGCGTTGGAGATTTCGCTGATGCCGTAGAGTCCGGGAGCGAGGGTGATGTTGAGAACAGTCGCCCCGAGTGTAATGGTGAAAGCGTTATTTGCCGCCGTGATGTTGCGAGACACCCACCAAATACTTCCGCTATGGAGGGAGACTGTGTAATTAGAGCTTTTCTCTCTGCTGGGGAAGATTAACGGTTTCGCGAAGGAGGTTTGCCAATAATCCCCTCCTGTCGAAATATTGTGGGCCCCGAGAGCGGGGTCTGAGGAAACAAACAGTGCCATTTCACGGTTGTAGGCTGACATTCGTTATTCTATAAGATTGTAAAACATAAAAAAAAACAAAAAAATATAATCTTGTATATCAGGAACAATGGCACAATCCATTAGCAATAATATCTATTATCAGCCGGACTCATTGGCCCAGCTTCGAAAACCTGATGAGACTATTCGTTATTCTACTCGAAAAATCGTCCCCCAGTCTAATTCTAACGGGTCAGCTTTTGGAAATTCCACGGTGAACTTTCGATGGAGCACGAGCGGGAATGCTTACACCATGCTGGATAGAAGTTTCATCGTCGTTAATTCGTCGGCGTGGGCTCAATCCAACGCCGGGGAGGCGGCCGCCAGTGGGGGTGTGAACCCATGTGCGGTTCAACCCTCGGTTCAGAAGAATATCGCCTTGAGTTACAACTTTGGAAACAACTTGTTTCAGGGGTATGAATTAAAGGCTGGGGCTTTCTCGCTTGATAATGTTAATCAAAACGCCCCCCAATGTTCTGTCGCGATGAAACGACTTCAACGCTCTGGAGCGTGGGCGGAGAGATTCGGAAAATCGGCGGAGAATTTGGATGTGCCTTTCGACGACCGCAGGGCCGACATTTCATACAATGGTTTCAAGGAGGAAGGCCACGCATACGGAAATTCTACTGTAGCGGGGACGGGCACGATTGCCGCCACCAACGCGGGTGTGTTAACCGGTGGCGGGGGGTCTCTGTTCCTGACCGAATTGGTGCCTGGCGACCGCGTCATAATGACAGGCGGTGCGCAATCGGGTGCCGAATTAGTGATAAGCACGGTGACTTCCAACACGGCGGGAACGGCAGGAGGGCCTAGAATCGCCATTGGCGCGGGCGCGTTTTTAATCCAGCGACCTGCAAATCTCAGACCGACCGCTCAAGCAAACAAAAATCAGCATTGTTTCCAGCCCAACGCTCTCGGAGTATGGGCATCAGGGCAGGCACTTCCGCCATGCGAATATGAACTCATCTTGAGACCGTTTGCCGCTCCCCAATACAAACAGTGTGCTCTTGAATCGGAAACGACAGCCCTGACGGTCCCCAGTTCGGGCGTGAAAGGGTTCAACAATGACATGACGAACTTCGACGCCGATTTCTCAGTGGATGACATGTATCTCGTTTTGTGTATCGCCGAGAGATTCGAACGGGCTCCTGAGAAGCAAAACGTGGTTTTCGACATCCCTGTCATTAATTGCCAACCTAGGCAGATAGACGGCGGGGCATCTATTACTGAGTCATTCACTGTGAGTAAGAGTACACACGGGTTGGGCGTGGCTCTACAGGACTTGGCGGCAGGGAACGACACCCGTTATAGTCCAAGTAAATTTATAGCGGGAACAGACTTTAAAGACCAGGAGGGACTCACTCGCCTCCAAATATCATTTGACGGGAGCACCCGGCCCTCCCCCGAAGCAGACTACCAAATTACCCCGCCTCCTGCCACTCTTTCTGGAGGTGTTGACAAGTCTCTTTATTGGTCATACGTGAACCGCGAGATTAATGATTTGAGTTTATACGATTCGGGCGGGTCGTACAGCGATTACGAGGACTCGAAGGAACTCGGGCCGTTCAATTACTTCAATTGGCCACGCATGGGCACGAGCGTGTCCACATCGGTCGACGTCCGAGTGTCCTACGACGCTTTTGCTGCTGGGGCGGTTAAACAAAATCTTTTATTGTTTTCTTTGTCTAGAAGGGTGGTGGAAATGAGCCTTGAGAACGGCTTAATTACGGCGTTCGTGAGTCAGGACGCATAACGTCATTTGTAATACAAATTGAAAACTGTATTAAGAAACTGATTATTACCATTTTTCTTCACCATCAGCGTCCGCTGTGAAGAAAAACCAAAAGCAAAGGGCTTTCGTCGCTATTCAATACTGTAATCGTCCCGTGGGACAACTCTCTGTCTCCGCACGGGCCTGTGCGCCCCCTCTCTCTCGACCGAGCTACCTCTCACTGTGGGCCTCCAGAACGAAGGCTCCGGGAGGCTCTCCGAAAGGTCTGCCGCTGCGGCTTCATCACGACGGAACTGACCCGCTCGCCCGACTGATGGGTCAAACACAAACCTTTCCCCTTTTTTCTCAAACACCTCGCGGCCGTCGGGGAGCGTTTCTATGGGAGCCCCGTACCCCCTGTCTTCCGCCAATTGTCGCACATCAGCTTCCGTCTCTTCCGTCTCTTCCGTCTCTTCCGTCTCTTCCGTCTCTTCCGTCTCTTCCGTCTCTTCCACTGGGTCATGTTTGTGTTCCCCCTCGCTCCCCACCACGTCGGAGATAATTCGTTCCGCCTGACTCGCGTCCATATCCCCCTCTTCGAATTTGTTTTCGAGTGTGGAGAGGATGTGTTCTACTTGGGGAGGGGAGAGACTGTTTATCAATTCATCTCGAACGACGACATTGTATTTTTCAAGGAGAGTTCGTATCGCCTGTTGCGACGCTTGGACTTTCTGGCGGTAGGGAACATCGGGGCGGCCCGCGAATTCCCCCAGCACTAGGGCAATGTCTTTCACGCCTTGTACCAGTTTGTCTTGCTGTCGCTCTTCCCGTGTTCGGGGGATGCTCTCGTCAATACGGGTCGCCGGGTCGAAATCGGTGAAGATTCGCCGGCGGAAGGTCGGGGTTTTTGGCAACAGTCCCCGTCTCAACATTCGGTAGTGGGCCGACGCGTCCCCCCCCTTGACGGGAGCGAGCGGGTGGGCGGGTTCAGCATAGGAATGGTAGTTGTCGGCCTCGCCAAAAAACTCCGGGACGCCGTGGTCCATTCGCTGGGGTCTCATCCGGGCCCCCCGATTGACTCTGAAAAATAGATTTTTATCGCCTACATTTTGCGGGAACGTTCTGGTGGCCATCGTTTTTTGTTTCTTGTAATACAAGTAACAAAAAAAATATACGTTTTTATTACAAACTGTCGAAATGCGGGTGTGTATGCAAGTCGCAAAGTGATGATTATAGATATGCGACTTGCATACACCCAGCTAGAAGCTTAAATCATCGTTGCCAACTCTACGCCGTGTTTCTTCGCCAATAAAAGCCACGCAAGGGACAAATTGCCGCAATTCTCATCGACGTGCCGCTGTTCTCGGTCTGACCTATCCGTAGACAAAACCCGTATTTGTTTCGACAGAACGGGCAGGAATTTGTTCAAATCCCTTGCAAAAGAGTCAAAGACAACGAGTTTCCCCTTATGTTTGTATCCACCCATCCAGTGCTCGCCGGGCTGTCCGCTCACGTGATTGTTGATAATGACCATTTCGCCATCTTTTAGCGGGGGAACTCGGTCTTGGGCGAACACCCCGACAAACCTTTTGCCCAGCAGTTTCTTCCCCGCCCGATTCAATTCATCGGTTTTGGTGAGGGTGTGGTGCCCAATGGCTGGGGCAACTTCAGTTTTGTAGTAATGTTTGAATAATTTCTCAGCCCGCTTTTCCACCAGCGGTTGCTTTCTAGGCATTAGTAATATAGGATTTCCGCCTTTTTTTTTCTCCGTTTCCCCTCACCTGCCAGCTTAATGCCCCCACCCCCGCCAGGGAGTGAAGTCCCCCTGCCGGTGATGTTGGGTGCTGTCTTGGTAACAGCGTAGTATCCGCTTGGGCCACCACCCGAAAGACTAACTCCCCCGCCTTTTTGAAATCGACCCCATTTATTTCGGAGGGCGTTCACTTGGGCGACCGAGATATTCTTGGGGTTGACGCCGCCCCGACGACGTGCCGGGGCGAGACTAATGCCCCCGCTCGGTAGCCAATACGCCATTCCTCCACGCATGGCATCCATCTGAGCACAAGTTATTGATTTACATTTTCTGGTTGGGCCGTATCCTGCCTGTTTCGCTGCCTTTGACGCCGCGCTGATTACTTTACCTGCCCTGGGGTAAACCGTTCCAACGAGTTGCCCGACGACAGGACCCGCTTTACTGATTACCTTCGATTTTTTGAGCCATTTATTAGCACCTTTCAACCACTTGCCAATGGTCTTCCAAAGGCCCGCGCCCTCTTGCTGTCCTCGTCGTAGTTGCTCTTTGGATAGTGAAGACATTTTTTTATTATCGTGTAGGATAATAAAAAAACGATTTTTTCAAAAAAACCTGTGGTTAATCGCCCGATGTATAAAATTTAGAGTGTGAGTCGTTTTTTTTACAGTTTTTTATTTTGTTGGCCTATCCAAAAACAGAATGCGGAGATGCCATATAACCCACGGGAGAGACCTGAACTACACAGATACAAGAAGCCACAACACGCGGCAAAAGATGGTCAGTTGCTTCTTTGACGAAATGGACAGCACTCGCCCAGCCCCTCAAGTCGGTGAGCCAGTTGTTGAACAGGCCGGCGAAGGGCTATTAGACGTTTTTAATAAGGGTTTGGCGAGATTGTCCAACGCGTTCCCCAGCAATAAAGACGGATTGGCCCGTCCGCTGCAGCCCGGGGAGCACCACGCGATTTTGAAACTTAAGTCAGGGGTCGGCCGGGCAAATTACTGCGGCCCCGGCTCGCGGTTAGACACCCGTTTAAGGCCTCCTAAGGCCGTCCCTCGCACAGAAGTGGATAAGGTGTGCGAAAAACACGATATCGATTATTTATTTAGCAAAAATTCGAGCGACGTGAGGCGGGCTGACCAGAAGATGATACGGAATCTAAGTAAGGCGAAAGACGCACGAATCAACGTCTTAACCTCTAAATTGCCGATTCAGGCCAAAATGAAAGCCGAGGACTATTCTTTGCTGTCCAAAACAAAATTCATTAGTGATAAACCCGTCGATTCGGCGACCCTGAGGCGGGCAAGACGGCGACAAAAAGAATTGGAGCAGGAGGGGCTGGGCAAACTAACCCCGGCTGAAATGTTATTGAAGAGCCTGAAGCGCCAGGGAAAACGTCGACGTAAAAAAAATAGGAAAATTTAATGTTTACCACGAGTAAAGAATGGCACAACAAGCTGACCGCGAACCTTTTTACCCGCGACTCCAATATCCTCTTATGTCTCCACAACGGGCCAAAAAAATAAAAAATTTGGAAATGCGACTGCTAACTGCCGTTAGAAAAGAAAGGGAAGCCGTAAACAGATTGGCCGAACTTGAAAGTTTACATCCAACATCACACGACCAACACAGCGCAACAACACTAGCCAGGAAGATACGCAACCAAAAGAGGGTAATTAACATTGCCAAAGATGTCACAAAAAATGCTAGGGCCTTGTATCATTTCGATATCGATACTCCTAAGAGACTGAGACCTGTACAGCAAGGCGTCGGAATGCGGATGGGCAGGTGCCAACGGTATAACAGGGGATTCCGGCGCCTCCAAAGCGGTAGAGGTCCAGCCGAGTACAAGGAGGCTCTGGATTCGTTCAAGCACGAGAGGAGCGAACTCCCCGATTCCGCTTTCGCTCTTATAGAAATGAAGCCGGACAAACGGTAC
>VMHT01111471.1_pt1 | contig 20802 bp, 11 predicted proteins | sample 4693611 | NCBI WGS metagenome assembly VMHT01 (sample SAMN12280063, study PRJNA550983) | marine metagenome | isolation source: seawater sampled from same location over 5 years 0.02-0.2 micron viral filtrate | place: USA: collected off the coast of southern California halfway between the port... ...
ACACAGCGGTTCCATCTAATCTTGGTCTTCATGTGAGTTCGTCACAGCCGAGATTCGGAAGTAGGTAATTGTTTATACACTTAGTTCAATGGGCTCTGACCTTTCCCAACCTACGTCGACATCGCTTACGCTACCTCTCGCTTCGTTCCTATTGCTAAAGAGTTTTTATGAACTGTGTTGTGTTTTTCGATTGCTAACAGTCAACCTACGCCAATCCTGCCGCCCTACTACCGGACGCGGCTCAACGTGTACGAGTGTCCTTATCACGGGACCTTTTTCTCAGCGGTATTTGTAAACTGGCCCGCCAACCTTATGTGTTAGATTGTTTTGCCTTGATATTTTGTTCTAGCAATGCCTGTTTGAGTTTGTCTGATCCGCCTACTCTAACATTAATGATACCGTTATAGTATTCATCTGTTTCAAGTACACGCCTATCAAATTGTTCTCGTGCCTCTATGTAGGACATTTCGCCCCTACCTTTACATAGGTATAGTATTTCTCTTGTAAACTTATCTTCGCCTAGTTTGGCTACATCTGCGTTTAGTCTGTCACTAGATCCCCAGTAATCTCTCCAATCGCTTTCTTTGTAACCTCGTCTTTTATTTTTTCTGCCTTTGAGTGGTGGCTTAGTAGTTTTAAATTTTGCTAGTTTTTTACCTATGTATTTTTGGCCTGTAGTGGTATTAGTAATAAGATAAACAAAACCTTCATACTCATTTGGTATTTCGTCAATTGTCTTGCCTTCATAAGTCCACTGCATGAACTTACTTACCTGTGCCTATTATTTTTTTGCCTCTGTTTTGGTTTTGAACTTCTCGTGTATCTCATCGCCTCTAATTTTGCTTAGTCTACGTATTTCTCTGAGCCATTTTCTGCTTGCTCGGTGTGTTCTAAAGCTCAGCCTTTTTTCAAAGTTTTCGTTTGCTTTGAAATATTCTAAATAGGCTTTTACTAATTGATCATGTATGTCATCATCAATCATAGTACATTGCCTTTAGTGTAATCGGATTAGTACCAGTAGCATGAGCTGCTAACTTTGTATGACAGTCGCCGCCAATGCCTTTTAAAAATGCACGTTCAACTTGTGCTTGTGCAAATGTAGTTGCATGATTAACTTTCTTAACAACGTCTATAACTTCTTGATTGTCTTTTCTAGTTTGTAATGCAATAATACCTTGACCAACAGCTGGTATAGTAGGTACTCGCAACCAAGTACGTCGAATGTCTAATGCTTGTAAACCTGCTTCGGCTAAAATTATTGCATCATAATCTTTGTTATCAAGTTTTTCAAGTCTGGTATCAATATTACCACGTATGGGTTTAATTTTTATATCTAAGTTTTTATACAACTCTTTTAGTTGTGCAATACGCCTTGGACTACTAGTACCAATTGTACATCCATATCCTACACTTCCAATTAAGACATCATGTGGACTATTGCGTTTTAGCATTGCTGTAATAGACAAGTCTGGATGTTCTTCGCCTGGCATGTCTTTCAAACTGTGTACAGCAACATCAATGTCGCCTTCTAGTAGTTTTGTTTCTATTGTGCTACAAAAAACACCCTTGCCACCAATTTCATAAATTGGTACATCAGGATTTAAATCTCCGTCAGTTTTAATAGTTATAATTTCGGTATCACAAGAAAGTTCTTTGCAGGCTCTTTCAGCATATGCAAGTGCTAGTTTACTTCCTCGTACTCCAATTTTTAGTTTCATTCTACAATGTCAATATCATTTTCGTATGATGTAAAGCCGTTTTCTTTTACAACTCTCATCACATAATTGACCCTTCCTATTAGTTCGTCCTTATGTGAAATAAGGAACACATTTTTATCACCAGCTCGGCCCATCTTTTTAAGAACAGCTAACGAACCTTCTACACCGGCAGTGTCCATACCACTATCAATAAGCTCGTCGATAAACAACAAGTTAATTTTTTGATATAAACTTTCCCAAACATCTCTGAACGCAAAACTCATGCCTAAAATAAGTCTGTTACGTTCACCTCTTGATAGATTATCAAAGTCTAAATCTTGACCAAGCTGTGTAATTTCAACAGTTAAATCATTTTGGAATATAACACTATGCGGTAATCCTAGTTTATCTAAGTAATATGTAAGTCTGTTGTTTAGATATGCTAAGTTTTGATCAATAATCTTTTTACGGATAAAACTATCTTTGTTTGTTAGTAGTTTCAATAAAAAGTCTTGATGTTCTTTAAATGTTGTAAGTTCGTTGACTGGTGTCCAATCAATTTCTTGTATTGCACTGTTGTTCAATTCATCTATTTGTGCTTGGTAAGGATCAGTTTCGTTTTGTTTTGCGCTAAGTGCAGTTTTTAAACTATCAACGTTTTGTCTATGCTCGTATGCTTCTTTGGCAGTTTCGTAAAATACACTAGGCTTTCCGTTGATGTCTCCAATGTCAGACAGCGACTTAGTAACATCAATAAGTTTATCGCCTACTTCTTTTTGATACGATAATGCATCGTCAAGTTCTTTAGCTTTACGGTCTGCAATTTCTGTTTTTTTGTCTACATGTAGTTCTTGGCCACATGTATAACACACAGCATCTTCAAGATCTGCGATGTCTTTATTAACTTTTTCAACACTTTTGTCTGCACGTTGTAGTGCTGGTTCTAAAGTACTAAGTTCCTTTTTAAGAGCCAAAATAGCATTGTTATGTTCAGTCCAATTTGATAACTTATCATGCGAATCTAATTCTGCATCAATGTCTAAATGCTCTAATTCGTCGATTGCAGATGCTAATTTGTTTACATCTTGTTGTTTTTTAGCAAGCCATGCTCGTTGTGTGCCTTGTAGACTACTAATAGTACTTTCAATTTTACTATTTGCAGTTTGCATTGCTTCAATTTTTAATGTTTCGGTAGTAATAGACTCTTTAGTGATGCGTGTTTGCTCTTTTAGTGCATCAGCTTTCTCACTTAGGATAGTAATACCAAGTAACTGTTCGATAATAGCACGTTGATCGTTTTGTCTCATGCTAAGAAACGGCTCAGTGTAAGTGTTTAGTGCAACAATGTGCTTGAACATGTCATGACTCATGTCAAGCAAGCCGTCAATGTCCTTTTGTGTTTGTCGACTGTCGCCTTGTGACTCGTCTACTAGTTCTTGTTCTTGGTCATTAACAAAAAACTTTAGTACATTAGGGGATCTTCCACGTTCGATTCTATAATCTACATTGTTTTTTTCAAAATGTAGTGTAACTAACATGCCTTTGCTGTTAGTTTTATTAATTAAATTGTTTGCTCTGATATTTGTAAGTGCTTTTCCGTATAATGCATAGCTAAGTGCATTAATAATAGTAGTTTTACCTGTACCATTACGTGATCCGCTGTCGTCTCCACCTTGATCTAAGTTTTCTCCAAGCACAAGTGTTAAGTTTTCTCTGTTAAAGTCAACAGCTTGGGTTTGATTACCCACACTCATAAAATTTTTGACGGTTAAATCTTTAATTTGTATCATAGTTCGTTATAAATATCCATTAGCATCTTTTTATTAAAGTTGTCTGAGTCAATTGCATTGATTTCGCCTGCAACAATTTGATCAACGCTTTCAAATTGTTGAATATCTAGTTCAGTTGATATTTCTTCAAGTTGTTTTTGTGGTATAAGACTAATTTCTCTACAACCAAAGTTATTAATAAAGGTTTCTTTAATAAAACTAGCTTCTTCGTAGCTAATAGGTAAGTCTAAGTTTACCCGTAAATACATATTTGGCTTAATTAGTGTTGCTTGTTCGTCAATTAGCTGACTTAGTTTAACTGTTCTATACTTAGGACAGTCTGGCCAATCAATATATTCTGGTTCTTTGTTGTTTTCTCTGTCAAGTATCATCATACCACGGTTGTCATCCCATGCATCTGCATAGTTGTGTGGAAATGCGTTACCAATATAGTGTATTTTGCCTTGTTTTTGTCTTTTGTGAAAGTGTCCAGAGAACACATACTCTTGATGTTCAAAATGTTCAGCTTTCAGTTCGCCGTGGTCGGGCATCTGCACCATTGCGTTCATATAAAAACTAGGAAGTTCAAAATGACCAAACATATATTTGCTTTTTATACTTTTAATTGTTCGCCATTCATCACCTACTAACCACGGAACAAGAGCAACATCATCTTCAATGTATACTTCGTCAATAAATGTAATACCAGGAATGTGTTTTGCAAATGCTGTACTATTAACATCACGTTTGTCTTTATAATACAAGTCGTGATTGCCGTCAAAGAAGTAAAACTTCTCAAAAGATTTGCCTAACTTTTCCATACAGCGTATTGTTGCATCCATTGTTGTTAGGTTAAGTGAATTTCTGTTGTGATGCCAGTCACCGCAGAAGATACCGGTTTCGCAACCAGCAGCTTTTGCTTGATCTATGTACCAATCAACAAAATTTTCACAATCTTGGTTGTGTACTTTGCTATTGCCCTTAAGGCCAAAGTGTATATCTGTAAAAACAGCCGCTTTTTTAAACAATTTTATATCTCTCTATAGTCATACTATTAGCATTATACGTTCAAATAATGTAAAAGTCAACGACTTATTTAGAAGCATTTATTTTATCAGTTTCTCTTTTCTGTTCAGCTTCCCATTGTCCTTGGTTCTGCCTTGTAAAACTAGGATTCATGTCATTCATCTCTAATATATCGTCTCTAATGTTTTGATTTCGCTTCTCAATGTTAATAACACGTACAAAACTGTTAGTTACAGCCGCAGTATAGTATGCAAACGGATTAGCAGACTTAGATTCGTCAAATTGTAAGCCAATTTGTGCTAGTTGTAGTATTGCTTGGCCACGCATTTCGTCATTGTATGTGTATCCGCGAACATTACCACGTGTAGCGTACCGATCACACAGTTTCATCCACATTAAAGCAAGTTTATTAGTTGCTTTGCCGTGATCTTTGCTAAAACATCCGTTTTCCATACCGCCTTCCCAATGACTTTTGCCTATACATACCAACTCACCGTCATCATTAAATTTATAATGTTGAAAGGGCGGAAAATTAAGTTTTACTTTGTGATCTGCAACTGTTTTGGGGGTCTTTTTTCTTCCGGGCTCGTCTGGTATGTGATCAAACGTCATAATTCTAAAAATTAATTCTTCTTTTGTAATCTTTTTATAGTCAACTTCAAATTCTGCTTGTTTTACTTTTTTTCCTGCTAGTTTAGCAGCATCAAATGCGGTTACTTGTAGTCTTTTTGCTTTATTACGTTTTGCTTCAGCTACGGTCCTTATATTAATCTTATCAATGCTAGGCAAGATTATGTCGTATTGTGCATACGTAGGATCAACGTAGCTACAAAACGTAGACTTTGACTTGTGGATTTCTTTTAAGATATCCTTATTATTTAAATAGTTTACTCTTTTCATATTTTCTCCATTTGTAGTTACATTATAATATACTCTGTTAATAAAGTCAACTAAATAATAGTATTAGTAATACTAGGAGACTTTATATATGTCAGGCAGACAAGACGGCCCCGGAACTGTAGCAAATAATGTTGCATCTCCTGTTAGTCAACAAAATACAAGTGCAGGTTCTCAAAATCAAAATTCAAAAGCACCTTCTAAAACATTAACCAACACAGTAGGAAGTGAAACTATCGGTGTTGGTGCTAGTATTTTAAAAAATGGTGTCAAACAAACTATAGAAGATATTGCTTCAGGTGGCGTTGGCGGCATAATGAGTGCTATCAGAGGATTTGGTATACCTGTAGACGGACTAGCTGGCATCTTTGGTGGCGGTAGTACCGCTAGTTGGTCTAGAGATGATACAGGCGATTGGCGTATGCGTTTAAGTATTCCAGTTGGCATGTCTTTAGATGGTGTACTCCAAGCTCAATTGAATGAAACCCAAGGTATGATTTTTCCTTATACTCCTAGTATTATATTCCAACATTCTGCACAATATAGTATGATGAAACCTACACATAGTAATTATCCTTTTCCAATATACCAAAGTAGTCAACCTGATGCATTACAAATTTCAGGTGAATTTTATGTAGAAAGTGCAGCTGAAGGATTGTATTGGGCGGCTGCTGTACAATATTTGCGTTCAGTAACAAAAATGGCATACGGTTCAACAAGCAACCAAGGCGCTCCGCCCCCAATTATTTTACTAAACGGATACGGAGATTATGTTTTTAAAAATGTTCCATGTGTAATACAATCTTTTTCAGTTGATTTGCCAACAGATGTTGACTACATATATTGTCCTGAGATAAACACCTATGCCCCAACAAGAAGTACTATAACAGTTGTTGCACAACCTACTTATTCAAGAAGCGAAATTCATCAATTTAGTTTAGATACATTTGTCAAAGGCGGATATGCTAAAGGCAAAGGAGGGTTTATTTAATGTATTCTCCAAGTAGTCCTTATTATAAAACACCTTTTGTTTCTGGCCAATATTTAGATATATTAAAAATAAGACCAATACCAGCTGAACCTGACGATGTACTTTATATTATACAAGTGCAATATACGCATCGACCTGATTTGCTTGCATTTGATATGTATGGTGACAAAGATCTATGGTGGGTTTATGCACAACGCAATCTTGAAATTTTAAAAGATCCTATTTTTGACTTTGAAGCAGGAACAGAAATATTTGTACCAAAAGGCCCATCACTTAAACGCTTGTTGGGATTATAGATGTCATCTACTAATATACAGAACATAACAGAACGATTAAAGTCCAAAGGCAAAGAATTAGCACAAACAGGTGCTGATGCTGCTTCACAAGTAGCAACTCAGTTTCAGACTTCAGGAAAAATTACAGTAGGCGGCGTTGCAAGTGCTGTTGAAGGTGCATTATCAGAAATTAGGGGTGCAACACTCGACATGCCTAATTCTATAAACGGAATTACCGGACCAGCACTTGGTTCACTTGATCTTGCACAAGGTGGAATAAGCCAAGTATTAAATAGTAAACTTCCTAGCTTTGCAGGAGGCGCAAGTTTAATCAGCGGAGGGCTTGGAGGAATTGCTCAAGCCTTTGGAGGATTAATGGGAGGCCTAGGAAAACAAAAAAATATTCTCAGCCCGTTCTCAAGTTACAACTATGTTTTTACACTAGGATGTTTGACAGACTTTGAATTAAATTTTCCAGACTTAACTTACAGATTTGCTGATCCTATGATTACAATTATTAAATCAGGAGGCGGAAAACCGTTAGTTGGAAGTAAAACTATATACGAAATAAACGGAAAAACAGAATATTTCATAGACGATGTTGAAATAGAAACTATGATAGCACCTAACCCCGCAACAAGATCTACAAATGCACTATCTTTAAGTTTTAAAGTACAAGAACCATATAGCATGGGACTATTTTTACAAGCATTACAAATTGCAGCATTAAGTGCCGGTCATAAAAATTATATCGATGCACCTTTTTGTCTAAGTGTTGAATTTAAAGGACACGCAGGAAACCGACCAATTAGTATACCAAATTCAAGGCGCATATTTCCTTTAAAATTTACTGATATACAATTTGACGTTACAGAAGGCGGAAGCCAATATAATGTAACTGCCATTCCTTATCACGAAACAGCATTAACAGATCAGGCACAGTCTACAAGAAATGATGTAACATTCGAAGGTAGAACAGTTGCAGAAATGTTACAGTGGGGATTTGATAGTCTGACTACAAATATGAACGAAAAAGAACTTGAAGGTGTTGAACAGGAAAATAAGTCCAAAGGTAATCAGTATATAATTATGTTTCCTACTAAGAAATCTAGTGCTGAAGAATCTGTAGAATTTGCTTCATCTGAAGACGAAGGATCAGCAACAACACAAGGCAACGATAGCGGCGCTGGAACACCAAAGCGTGAACTTACCGAAGAACAACAACAGAGATTATACGAGTCTGCTATAGCTGTACAAGAAAAAAGCATGCCCATTGAAAAATTTAAAGCAGCACTAGATAAAGAACTAGGTATTAGTGTAAAGAGATCTGATCTCGGCGAAACAATAAGAGATTATGCAGATGATCCAAAGAATATAAACGATATTGGAAGTTCAAAGATTGTAAAATCAAAAAATGACGTTGGCAAGAAAACTATGGTTAAACAAGCTGCTGCTGAAAGTGAAGAAGAAAAAGGAAAAATTGATCGTTGTAAAGTACAATGCAATCCTGATCAACGAATGATGACAGTTAGTAGTGGAAAGAAAATAGAACAAATTATAGAAGATGTAATACTAGTAAGTGAATTTGGAAGAAGTGTTGTTGATCAAAAACCAGATGAAAACGGAATGCTTGATTGGTATAGAGTTGAAACTAATGTTTACAATGTTTCCGATCTCGAAAACATAGATAAAACCGGTCAACCACCAAAGATTTTTGTGTTTAGAGTTGTTCCGTATAAAGTACATCACAGTAATTTTAGAAGTCCAACAGAAGCATCAAAAGGATTAGAAAGTTTACAAACACAAGCATCAAAAGAATACAATTATATCTATACAGGACAAAATGACGATATTATTAATTTTGATATAAATTTTAACACTGCTTTCTTTAGTAGTATTGCAGGTGACTTTGGTCAAAAAACAGCTGACGCAAAAACATCTGCTAGTGGAGGCGTAAATGCAGATAACAAACCAGCTGCAACTGGTACTACTGATGCTGATGGAAATTCTATAAATGCTGATCCTGTAAAAGCTGATGTCAACAAAGGCAATACAACAGATACAGGCGGAGTTATGATACATCCAGAGTCGGTTGTTGCTGCAAACTTTAACGAAGCTTTGGTAAATGCACCATTAGACTTACTTAGTGTTGATTTAGAAATATGGGGAGATCCTTACTATATTGCTGATAGTGGAATGGGCAATTACAGTGCAGGTATAGGTCCATCAATGAACTTAACTTCGGATGGTACAATGGATTATCAAAGCGGCGAAGTAGATATTGAACTAAATTTTAGGACACCTATTGATTATGTAGGAAACTATATGACATTTCCAGGAGGCGGTACAGCTCCTGTAGGTAAATTTAGTGGATTATATAAAGTATTATTTGTAGCTAATAAATTTTCAGGAGGCCAGTTTACACAAACATTACAGACAATGCGTAGGCCAAAGCAAGAATCAGATACTAACCAAGTAGCTACAAAAGACAATACAGGAGCGGTTACAACTGATGATCCTAAAAAGCAATTAATTGAAACTGAAACTAATGCACTTACAGGTAATCCTGAAGGTTCAACATCAAGCACTAGTGCAACTGATGCTGGCGGAAATAATAACGGATTTGGAAATGCACAAGGTGGAGAATTTGATACAACAACAGCTTCTAGTGCTGGCAAAGGAAAGCCACCAGTTTATAACACTGATCGAAGAGGTCCTCAGTAATGGCTAAAGAAACACGTTCACCCCACGTCAAACAACAGGCAAAACAATTAGAAGGTCCGGGTCCGTATGTGGCTATTGTTAGAGAACATCTTGATGTAGATTACATGGGATCAGTAAAGGTAGAACTTTTAAAAACCAGTAGCGAAGGTAACTCAGAATCTTCCGGCGAATATGTTCCGGTAAGTTATCTTAGTCCGTTCTACGGAGTTACGCCGTTTTCAGGTGTAAGCGAAAATGATGGATTTGATTATACACAAAAAAGTTATGGCTTTTGGGCTGTACCACCTGATATTGGCACTAAGGTACTAGTTATATTTGCTGAAGGAAACAGAGGTAAAGGATATTGGATAGGCTGTATACAAGATCAAAATATGAACTTTATGGTTCCTGGAAATGCAAGTACTAAGTTTAACAAAGAGGATCCTACAAAAGCAAGACCAGTCGGCGAGTATAATAAAAAAACTGAAGAAGCTAACGGATCAAACGCAACACAATATTTAAAGCCGTGTAACGCTGATGCGTGTGCTGTTTTAGATAACAACGGATTAGCAGACGATCCTGTTCGAGGAACAACAACTTCTAGTGCTAGACGAGATTTGCCTAGTATGGTATTTGGTTGGAGTAGTCCTGGACCAGTAGATAGACGTGATGGAAAACCTATAGTAAAGTCTGGAGGCAAAATTGACGGCATAGATATAAAAGCAAGTAGGCTAACAGGAACAACGTTAGTTATGGATGACGGTGATCCTACGCTTTTTAGAAAAGGATCTGCTAAAACTTCACCTAGCGAATATGCTAGTATACCAGACGGTGGTGATCCTACAAAACCGTTTAACGAATTATTTAGAATTCGTACTAGAACCGGACATCAAATATTATTACATAATTCAGAAGACTTAGTATACATTGCACACGGTAGTGGTGATAGCTGGATTGAAATGACAGCTAACGGAAAAATTGACATTTATTCAAAAGATAGTATTAGTATTCATACTGAAAATGACTTTAATTTTAAAGCAGATAGAAATATTAATTTAGAAGCAGGACAAAATATTAATATAAAAGCGGGCAATCAAATGGCAATGGAAACATCAGCTAATTGGACAGTAAAAGTAGGAGCAGACGGCATGCTTACATGTGCTGGTTCAAGTAATATCAAATCTGCAGCACATAAAGAAACAGCTGGTAGAATTGATATGAATGGTCCTGCTGCGGCAGAAGCAGGTGCTGCACCGATTCCAAATAGAGTACCTAAGCGAGGATCTTGGACAGGACAAGAAAATAAGAATCCCGAAGAACACACTCCTGAAAAAACAGATAACGATCCTAAAAAGATAGAAGAAGGTAAAGCAAACGCTACTAGTGATGATAAAAATAAAGAGAAAAATCCTGAAGATACATTCAAGCAATGCCAAGTTCCAGCTGCAAGCGGCAATCCAAACGAAGATAGGGCAAATGAAGAAGCCGCCGCTGAAAACAAAGATGCTACATTAGTAAACCAAAATGGCCAACCACAAACTGAAACAACAACTACAGTATCAGACGACGGTACTAAAACATCTACAACATCAACAACTACAACCGAAACAATTACTTCTGGCGGTAAAGCTGTATTAGTAGGTAATGATGGAAATGTAATTCCTGAAGCGTCTGCACCTAAAATTACAGGATATGCAAAGGATGCCGAAGGAAAAGTAACAGCTAGATTTGAAGAAGTAACGGGTGTAGATGCTGACGGTTTTAGTTATACTGAAAAGAAGCGTATTGCTGTAGATCCAGTAACTGGTAAAGATGTTATAAAAGGCGGACCAGAATATAAACCTGATAGAATTAACACAACACCTGTACCCATAACTGCAGATCAACAAGCCCAGATAGATGCAGAAACAGCCGCATTTGAGGCAGAGTATGATGCCAGGCGTGGCACACAAACCTAGGAAAATAAGATATGAGCACACAAGAAAAAAGATTATATCAAGATATTAATATCAAATCTAATAAAAAACCTGATTATGGTATAGGATCAAAGACTTATAAAGGATTTAGTACAACCGATCCTGATCAAAACGGATTTAATTTATATGACTTTAGTCTTATTAAACAAGATATTATCAATCATTTTCATATAAGACAAGGTGAATTATTATCTAACCCGACCTTTGGAACAATTATTTGGGACGTTTTACACGAACCAATGACTGAACAGTTAAAGCAAATTATTATTGATAATGTAACAGAAATCATTAATTACGATCCAAGAATAAATGTAAATTCAGTTACTGTAGACGAGTACGAAAGTGGACTACAGATTGAAGCAGAAATACTATTTTTAACTTATAATATTGTTGAAAATATGCGTTTAACTTTTGATCAAAATAACGGATTTTTAAATACCTAATAATATACGTAGTTAATCAATACTGATAAATACTGTATAATAAAGGAAAGCCAAATATGTCCTCGACTGATAGACAAAATAGATTACTAGTAGCAGAAGATTGGAAGCGTATCTACCAAAGTTATAGAAACGCTGATTTCAAATCTTATGACTTTGATAACTTGCGTAGAACAATGATAAATTATCTACGTCAAAATTACCCAGAAGATTTTAACGATTATATTGAAAGTTCGGAATACCTTGCTTTGATCGACATGATTGCTTTCCTTGGTCAAAACATTGCTTTCCGTACAGATTTAAATGCACGTGAAAACTTTCTAGAACTTGCAGAACGTAGAGAAAGTGTTCTCCGTCTTGCACGTACACTATCTTACAATCCAAAGCGTAATCAGTCAGCTAACGGATTACTTAAAATTGAAAGTGTTAGTACAACTGAAACTGTTAGAGATAGTAATGGAATTAATCTAGAAAACCAAACAATAATATGGAATGATCCTAGTAATGCAAATTGGCAAGAACAATTCACAAAAATTTTAAATGCATCATTACCGGTTAATAACCCTATTGGTAGACCAGTTAAAAAAGATACAGTAAATAATATCCCAACAGAGCAATACAGATTTAGTAGTACTAATACAGGAGTACCGGTTTTTGGATTTAATAAAAGTATAAGCGGAAGTACTAGTAGATTTGAAATTGTAAGTACTGATGTAAACAATGGAGCAATTGAAGAAGAAGCTCCGTATCCAGGAAATAACTTTGCATTTTTATATCGCAATGATGGCAAAGGTCCTAGTAGCACCAATAGCGGATATTTTTGTCATTTCAGACAAGGTGCATTAGATAGTGGATCCTTCATTGTTGATGCACCAAGTTCTAATCAGGTTGTTTCAATTGATGCAACTAATGTTAACAATTCAGATGTTTGGTTATATTCAGTAGATGATTTTGGACTAGAACAAGAACTATGGACAAAAGTTCAAGCAGTTGAAGGCAACAATGTAGTTTATAATAGTCTAAGTAAAAGTATCAGAAATATTTTCAGTGTGTTAACAAGAGCGAATGATAGAATTAGTTTAATATTTTCGGATGGAACTTTCGGCAATTTACCGCAGGGAAATTTTAAAGTATATTATCGAACTGGTAAAAATCAAAGATTAGTAATTGATCCAAAAGACATGCGTGGTATTAGTATACAAATTCCATATGTAAGCAAATCAGGAAAAAGCGAAAGTCTTTCATTAGTATTCCAATTAAAGTATACAGTAGACAATGCGAGTATTAGTGAAACAAATGCAAGTATTAAGCGTAATGCTCCATCTAGTTACTACACACAAAACAGAATGGTAACAGCAGAAGATTACCAGATTGCTCCTCTTACTTCAAGCCAAGAAATTATTAAAGTAAAAAGTGTTAATAGGACATCAAGCGGAATAAGCAGATATCTAGATCTTGTAGACGCAACGGGTAGATATAGTAAAACAAATTTATTTGCTGTAGACGGAATTTTAACAAGAGAACTTATTGATACAAAAGTTGGATTTGATTTTGTTACTAAAACAGATATCGAAGGTGCAATAGCAAATGTTATACAACCAGTTTTAGAAAACAGAAAAATTAAAAATTATTACCTTACTAATTTTCCAAAAATATTAGTAGGTGATTTGGGCTTAGTATGGAATAGTAGCACAGTTGACTCAAATCAAAATACTGGTTATTTTACAAATGCTGCAGGTACTAGACAGCAATTAGGTACTTTTACAGCTAGTACATTAAAATTAATGCGAGCAGGAACACTACTTAAATTTATTGCTCCGACAGGCAAGCATTTTATGAAGACTGATAATAATAAAATAATGGAAGGCGCAGCCGACCATCCAGGATCAGTTGATTACCTATGGGCAAAGATTGTAAGCACTGAAGGTAACGGAACAGTAGTTGCAGATGATGGTACAGGACCAGTTTTAATAAATGACATAATTCCACAAGGCGCAAAACTTACTCAAATTATTCCTAGAATTGCTAATGATATACAAGCATCAGTTCAAACACAACTTGTTGATCAAATTTTTGCTTATAGAACTTTTGGTTTAAGATTTGATATAAATTTAGGAGAATGGAGATTAGTATCTTCTACTAATTTAGATAGTGCAAGTGCATTTAGTATTGGTAAAGCAGGAGATAACACTAATCAGCAATTAGATGCAAGTTGGTTATTATTGTTTGAAACTAACGGTGAAACGTATACTGTTACATACAGAGGTTCTAGATACTTGTTTGAAAGCGATGAAGAAGTTAGATTCTATTTTGATAATAGTGATAAAGTTTATAATAATAGAACTGGTAAAATTATCAAAGATAAAATTAGTATGCTAAGTATTAACCAAAAAGATCCAACATCAAATCCAGTGCCTTACACAGTTGACTATGATTGGGAAATTGTAGAAGATTATAGAGATACAGAAGGTTATGTAAACAGTAAAAAAGTCCAAGTTAGTTTCTTTGATGCTGACGATGACGGAGTTGTTGATGATCCAGATTTATTTGATGTTATTGTTAATGAGACAAATAATCCTTTAGAAAAGTATATATTTTCTGAAAAAGTTACAAGCATTGATGGCGTTGAAGAATGGTTCTATAAACCAAACAGTGTATTAAATGTTGTTGTTCTTCAAAATAAAGCAAGTTTAGGATCTACTACATTATACGCAGATAACCAAATATTTTATTATGTAGATGAAAATATTTTTGAAATACTTGATAAGACTACAAGTAACTTAAATATTTCACAAAAATATAGAGCACAAATTGGTCGAGATAATATAAAATTTCATTATGTGCATGCTGCTGACGAAAGCACACGTATAGATCCTAGTGTGAGTAATATTATCGATTCTTATTTACTAACAAGATCATATGATAATAGTTTTAGACAATATTTAGATGGTATTACAAATACTAAACCGTTAGCACCTAGTAGTGACAGTTTATTTTTAAATTATGGCGCAAACTTAAATAACATTAAATCGTTAAGTGATGAAATTATATATCATCCAGTAAAGTATAAAATTTTATTTGGAACAAAGGCTGATGCTGAATTCCAAGCAGATTTTAAAATTGTAAAAAATCCTGATATTGTTATAAACGACAACGAAATAAAATCAAGAGTAATAAGTGCAATAAATGAATTTTTTGCTTTAGACAACTGGGACTTTGGCGAAACTTTTTATTTTACAGAACTAACAGCATATGTAATGCAACAACTTGCACCGAATATTGTTACTTTTGTAATTGTACCAAAACAAATAGATCAAACTTTTGGAAGTCTTTTTGAAATAAAATCAGAATCGGATGAAATATTCATTAGTGGAGCAACAGTAACTGATGTGGCAATAATCGATAATGTTACAGCTACACGCCTTAAAGCAGAAGGCGCAATTACTACAACAGCAACTACTACAGGTAATATTGGAATAACAAGTACTAATTTAAACACAGGTACTAGTAGTTCAAGTGGATCTAGCAGTTCAAGTGGATCTAGCAGTTCAAGCGGCTCAGGCAGCTCAGGCAGTGGCGGAGGAGGCTACTAATGGCATATAACAACGATCAATCAGACCAACCGTTGCCAGGAGGTAATGAAAATCGTAAAAGACAAAGTGCAAGCCATTTACCAAGATATTATCGAACCCCTGCTAATAAAAAGTTTTTAGCAAGCACAATGGACCAGCTTATACAGCCTGGTGTAGTTGAAAAGTTAAATGGATATGTTGGACGTAAAACAGCAAAGGCTTTTTCTTCTACTGATAATTATGTATCTGATGTAAGTGCTGACAGAGAAAATTACCAATTAGAACCAGCTAGTATTGTAAAAGACAATTTAGGCAATGTAACATTTTATAAAGATTATAATGATTATGTTAATCAGCTTGATAGTTTTAACAAAGGTACTAACGATCATAGTATCCTAAACCAACAAGAATATTATGCATGGGATCCTCATGTAGATTGGGACAAACTTACTAATTTTAGAGAATACTATTGGTTGCCAAATGGTCCTCAAAGTTTTGGAGTACCAGGAAACACTATAGATGTAGAAAGTACATACACTGTACGTATAGGTGATAATGTAGATAACAATACATATGTTTTTAGTCCTGATGGATTAACTAATAATCCTACTATTACATTATATAGAGGAATTACTTATAAGTTTGATATAGATACACCAAATTTACCGTTTACAATTAAAACTAAAAAGACTCTTGACGAAGGGTATGATTTAGATAGTTCAAGTATAATTGTTTTAGAAGGTGTAAGTGTTCAAGGATTAGAAAAAGGCGTAAGCACACTACAACTTGGAACAGACACACCAGATATACTTTATTATATGGCATCTAACGATTTACAAGCAAGCGGAACTATTGTTGTTAAAGACATTAGTGAAGCAACATTTATTGATGTTGAAAAAGAAATACTTGGAAAGAAAACTTATAAAGCAAGTAATGGTGCTGTGTTATCAAACGGAATGAAAATATTTTTTACCGGCGAAGTTGAACCAGCTTCTTATGCAGAAGGTGCATTTTATGTAGAGGGTGTTGGCGATAAAATTAAACTTGTATCCGAAACTAATCTTAATGTTCCAACAGATTTTACAGACGATGTTGAAATAGCATTTGATGCTAACGGATTTGACAGATTGCCGTTTGGTAAAGCAATTGGTTTTCCAACTAAGAAAGATTATTTGGTTATTAACCGTTCAGCAAAAGACGGAAATCTTTGGGCAAGATATAATAGATGGTTTCATAAAAGTGTAATTGAAACTAGTGCAGCACAAAACAATCAACCTTCTGATTTAGATCAACTACAACGTGCAAAAAGACCAATTATTGAATTTGAAGCAGATATTAAATTACATAATTTTGGTACAAAAATTAAAAAAGATGTTGACCTAATTGATAATTTTACCACAGATGTTTTTAGTACTATTGAAGGCGGAATAGGATACAACATTGACGGAATTGATATTGTTAAAGGTATGCGTATTCTTTTTACAGCAGATACAGATATACTTGTAAAAGGTAGAATATTCGAAGTTGACATTATTAAGTTTGCTGGCGGAGAGTCAACAAATAATCAAATTACACTTAAAGAAGTATCAGATAGTATTCCTCAAGAAAACGAAACAGTACTTGCACTAAATGGTAATACATTTAAAGGTAAAATGCTGTATTTCCAAAACGGAACGTGGCAAGAAACACAGCAAAAGACAAATACTAATCAACCGCCATTATTTGATATTTTTGACAGTAACGGAAAAAGTTATTCAGATACCAGTACATACGAAGCATCAACATTTAGCGGTAATAAATTGTTTAGTTATAAACAAGGAACAGGACCATCAGATACTGAATTAGGATTTCCTTTAAGTTATCGTAGTATTTCTAATGTAGGAGATATTGTGTTTAATTACGATATTCTTCAAGATACTATGACGTATACTAACGAAAATAATATTTTTAAAGTTAATACAGACGTTGGATTTTTAAGAAAGTATAGTGATCTAAATGTATTTGAAACAGTAACTGGTTGGAAAAAAGTTACAACACTAACTGAGCAACCTGTTATTAGACAGTATGTTTTTGATAACACAACAACTGGATTTGAAATTGACGTATATAACAACAGCGGATTCTTAAACGATTTATGGGTGAGAGTATATCTTAATAATAAATTACAATTTGAAAATGTTGATTATACTATTACAACTAATAATCAAAACAATGCACAAATAAATTTTAATAACACACTTGTACTTAATGATGACATAGTTATTAAAACTAAATCTAAAACTTTAAAAAATGATAATGGATTTTATGAAATACCAACATCATTAGAAAGAAATCCTAAGAATGAAAATCTTAAAGAATTTACACTAGGAGAAGTTAATGATCATGTTAGTACTATTGTTGAAAATTTAGATAATTTTGCTGGTGTGTTTCCTGGAACAGGTAATCTAAGAGATCTTAGTAACTTATCAGATCTAGGAAGAAGATTTTTACAGCACAGTGCTCCTATGAATTTATCTCTTTATCATATAACTGATAAAGATAGTAATATTATAAAATCGTTAGATTATGCAAGAACTGAATATAACAGATTTAAAAGAGAATTTTTACAAGTTGCATTAAATTCTGAGTTTCAAGGCTCAACTAAAGATCATGTAGATAGTATATTACAAACTATCAATAGTGTAAAAAGTAAAGAAATGCCGTTTTATTTTAGTGATATGGTACCAACTGGCGCTGTCAAAAAACTATCATATACTATATTAGATGCTGACGAGACATTTTTTGCTTTAAGTGAAGTGTTTGATAATAATACATTATCGAAAAAAGCCGTTAGTGTTTACAAAAATAACATTCAATTAGTATATAACAAAGATTATACATTTAACAGTGATGGATTTGCTGTTGTAACAGCAACAAAGGCACAAGATGATGTAATAGACATTTTTGAATACGAAACTACTAACGGAAGTTATGTGCCACCAACACCTACTAAATTAGGACTGTATCCTGCGTACGAACCAATGTTATATAGTGATGATACATACCTAACAACAACATCATTTATTCAAGGACATGATGGTAGTAGGTTTGTTGCTTTTAATGATTATAGAGATGATTTATTATTAGAATTAGAAAAACGAATTTTTAATAATATTAAAATAAAATATGACCCAACACTTTTAGATATAAATGATTTAGTTCCAGGTGAATATAGACAAACCGGAATGTCGTTTAGTGAAATTAATAAGTCAATGTTAAGTAACTTCTTGTCTTGGAGTAAGTTTATAGATACAGATTATACTTTACATAACTTTTTTGAAAGAACAAATACATTTACATTTAATTATAGTAAATCTAATTCACCAAGCGGAAGTACTTTACCAGGATTTTGGAGACAAATTTATAAAAGAGCATTTGATACAGACCGTCCGCATACTCATCCTTGGGAAATGCTAGGACTTACAATAAAGCCTAGTTGGTGGGACACACAATATGGTCCAGCACCATATACTAAAGATAACTTATTAATGTGGACTGACTTACAAGATGGTATTCTAAGGCAGCCGGGTGTAAAATATAAAATTTTAAACAAATACGTAAGACCAAATTTGTTAGCAAATATACCATCAGATGCAAACGGAAACCTTTTACCTCCTTTAAGTATTGGATGGATTAGTAATTACCAACCTGACTCAATATCTAATAGTTTTGTATTTGGAGACGGCGCACCGGTAGAGTCTGCGTGGAGAAACAGTTCTGATTATGCATTTAGTTTAATCAAAGCATTTATAATTAATAAGCCTAGTTTAATATTTTCTACAGGATTTGATAGATTTAATCAAATACGTAATAGTGCAGGCGCTATTGTATATAAACCTACTAATAAAAGAATCACTTTAAAAGACTTAGTATTTCCAAGTGTAGCATCAGATGCTACTCAAACTTTTACAAGCGGGCTAATAAATTACATAGCTTCTTATATGGCCGGAGATGTCTTAAAGAATTATGCAAAGTATAAAGAAAATATTACTAGTATAGACAATCAAATTGGTTTTAAATTAGCGGGATTTACTGACATAGAAAAGTTTAAATTAATACTTGATAGTAGAACTCCAACCAATGAAGGTAATGTATTTGTACCAGATGAAAATTATCAAATATTTTTAAATACAAGCTCACCTGTAAAAACTGTAGAATATAGTGGTGTAATTATTGAACGCAGAACAGACGGATATGTAATTAAAGGGTATAGTCCTAATAATACCATATTTAAATATTTTAGTGCAGTATCTAAACAAAACGATCCAAGTATTAATATTGGCGGAATAAGTGAAGACTATGTTGAATGGGATAGTAATAAAACATATGTTGCAGGTCAAAATGTTGAATACCAAGGTTCTTACTATAGAACAAAAACACAACACCAAAGCACACAACTATTTGATGAAACACAGTTTGCTAAATTAGCTGCTTTGCCATTAAAAGGCGGAAGAGAAGCTTTTATTAGAAAACAATTTACAAATAATATAATTAATGAAATGCCTTATGGTACGTTACTAACTGGAATACAGGATGTTGTAGACTTTTTATTAGGATACGGAGAATATTTAAAAAGTGAAGGATTTGTTTTTGATTATTTCCAAGGAGATAGCAAAGTGGTTCTTGACTGGAGGCATTGTGTAAACGAATTTTTATTCTGGACTACACAAAATTGGGCTGCTGGCAGTGTTATTACACTTAGTCCTGGAGCCGAACAAATTAAAATAAACACTAATTATTCAATGGTTGATAATATATTTGACGGATTTTACGGCTATGGATTATTAAAAGCAGATGGACAAAAACTTGTAGAAGATTTTGCAAATCTTGGAAGATCGCCTAATGAATTTAGCATAGGTCCAAAAAATACAGCAGATGGAATTTATTTTATATCGTTGCCCTTAGTACAAAAAGAACATGTAGTTATTATTGATAACGCAACAGTTTTTGGCGATGTAATATTTGATCAGCAACCTGGATATAGACAAGAAAGAATTAAAATACTAGGTTATAGAACAACAGACTGGGACGGAAGTTTAAATATTCCTGGTTTTATATTTGACGAACCTAATATTGTAGAATGGGAGCAATGGCAAGATTATAATATTGGTGCTGTTGTTAAAAATAAAGAATTTTATTATAGTGCTCCTAAGAAAGTACCCGGATCTCAAACCTTTGATGCAACGAATTGGAATGTACTTTCTGAAAAACCAGAAGGCGGCCTTTATGCAAACTTTGAATATAAAACAAATCAATTTGCTGATTTTTATGATTTAGATTCAGACAACTTTGATGTTGAACAGCAAAAAATGGCACAGCATTTAATTGGTTATCAAAAACGCCAATATTTACAAAACATTGTAAACGATGATGTAAGTCAATACAAATTCTATCAAGGATTTATTCAAGACAAAGGT
>VMHT01093706.1_pt1 | contig 20797 bp, 21 predicted proteins | sample 4693611 | NCBI WGS metagenome assembly VMHT01 (sample SAMN12280063, study PRJNA550983) | marine metagenome | isolation source: seawater sampled from same location over 5 years 0.02-0.2 micron viral filtrate | place: USA: collected off the coast of southern California halfway between the port... ...
GAAGTCATGCTCATTCCGTTGTGTTTGACGCTGGGCGGACTCATTCTTACATTGATGAACCTCTGAGCGAAGAAGCGCATTCTTCTTGACCCGAATTGAGTTCGGAGTTTCATGGCTGAAGATGTCGTGTTGATTGGAGGGGCAAGAACTCCGTTCTGTGAATGGGTTGGAGGAAAGCGTGGAGATGGAAAGCCCGGTGGTTTACTCAAATCAGTCAGTGCACAAGATTTGGGTTCAATTGCTATCAAAGGTGCATTGGAAAAGACCAACACTGCTCCAGAAAAAGTCGATCACGTCGTGATGGGTTATGCATTACAAACGTGTTCTCAGTCAATATATGGGGCACGTCATGCAGGTCTGAAGGCAGGAATTCCTCAAGAAGTTCCAATGCTTACGCTCTCACGAATTTGCGGTTCAGGAATACAATCCATTGTCACCGGCGCTCAGATGATCATGCTCGATGAAGCTTCAACTGTAGTCGCAGGAGGAATGGAGAATCTTTCCCAAGCACCACACGTTCTTCGCGGTGGTCGAGACGGTTGGAAACTAGGACGAGCACCGCCTGTTGAAGACTATATGATGACAAATCTTCAAGATATGACATGTGGTAAATTCATGGCTCAAACAAGCGATGAGATTTGTGCACGTAAGGGAGTCACACGCGAAGAAACAGATGCATTTGCTGCACGTTCTCACCAACGGACTCTCGCATCCATCGAGAACGGTGTCTTCGAGAACGAGATTGTCGATGTTGTCATCAAATCTCGTCGTGGAGATAAGGTCATCACTGCCAAAGATGAAGATCACGTCGTACGAGACACATCTGCAGAATCGTTATCTAAACTTCCCACTGCCTTTGGCCCTGAATCCCTTGTTACTGCAGGTAACGCTTCAGGTATTGTTGATGGGGCGGCTGCAGTGGTGATTAAATCTGCATCACAAGCAGAAGCAGACGGGGACAAACCTCTTGCACGAATCGTTGGTTGGGGCATTGTTGGTTTGGAACCTGCAATTATGGCATACGGGCCAGTGCCCGCATCCCGAAAAGCACTAGAGCGCACTGGCCTCTCTATAGAGGATATTGATCGCTGGGAGATTAACGAAGCCTTTGCAGGACAAGCTGTTGCGTGCGTCAAAGAACTCGGTCTCGATGAAGAGATCGTTAACGTCAATGGCGGTGCAGTCGGTTTAGGCCACCCTCTGGCAGCAACTGGCACTCGTCTAACACTTACACTTGCACATGAATTGAAACGTTCTGGTGGTAAATATGGCATTGCAACCGCTTGCATCGGCGGTGGTCAGGGAATTGCCATTGTAATCGAGTCGCTCTGATCGATATGGCTCTGCTTAATCTTTGGTCACTCGGCCACTTTGTCCAATGGGCGGGAATAGGCCGCTTTTTCCTCACTAACTGGTACATCTTTCTCGCTTTATCGCTTGGATGGGAGTTGCTTGAACTCTACCTCCCGTTTGAGTTTGCACGTGAAACATGGGATAACAAAATCTCAGATGTATTTGTGAACATTGCAGGGTTCTGGATAGGGAACAGGTTGCGTATGGATTTGTCTCGAAAGGGACATTTGCACGAAGAATAACTCCATAAGAGTAAGAATCAGCAGTTCATTTTATTACAGCCGATGCTGAGTAGGGGCCATGCAATTAAGCGAAGATGGCAATTATATGTGGAACGGGCAAGAATGGATTCCGGTTGAGAATGCACCCGAAACAACCGAATCTACGCCCGTGGAGAGTGTCCCAGAGGTAATGGAAACCGCTCCTGCAGACAATGTGGTAACAACGACAGACATCGCACCAGTCGAAGTTCAAACACCTGAGACAAGTCTGTCTACAATACCTGCGACCACAGTTGTCTCAACACCAGTCGTAGCTCCTATGATGGCGAATATGGGCATTGAAGCCAAGAGCGGATTTGATTTTACTCGTGGTTTCAGCACACTCAAGTATGGGCTAGCAGCATTCCTGAGCACGATTCTCACAGTAATCCTGATTCTTATTGTAAATGGAATCATATTCTATGTGGCTCTGAGTGGAGCAGATGATCTGGAAGGTGTTGCTATTGGATTCATAGCTTCGATGACCTTGTGCGCCCTTTTCAACATCCTAGCAGTTACACAGGTTCTCACTTTAGTTATGGGTATGGGCATCTCTGATGGGCTGGGCAAACCTGGATTGGGCTACATTGGTAGTTGGAAGACAGCATTCACAGCAATCGTTGAATCTACTCCAGTTATTCTTACATCAGCGATAATGTTCGGTGCAGGTCTTGGAATGCTTGAAGAAAGCCCCGGAGTTGCGGGCCTCCTTCTCTTCATCTCGGGTGTTGTTATCGTACTCTTCCAGATGGGATTGCTTGCATTCATGGCACGAAAGATTGCAACCGATCTGTGATTGATTGATTGAAACATAGATTACATTCGATAGACACAAGAAGACCCAGCAAAAGGCAGAACTGATTCTTGGATTAGAAAGCTGCAACGCATATCTTCTCGACATCAATTTGGTGTCTGGAACAACGTTTGCAATCTGGGGGCCAGATTGCGAAAATTTTCCTTAAAACACCAGTTTAAACATAAAGACGTTGGATTTTTGAATCAAGGTGTAAGTCTAACTCAATTCCGTGGCATCGTTACAATTGATTACATAAGCGGTGTCTAATAATGAATAAATCATCTCACACCGACAAAAAGTATGGCTCAGCGGATGTGCTAAACCTGTCCGAATGGGGCCGTCCCGTTGCACGTGTTGTTGCAAAGTACCTTGAAAAAAAACCAATAACAGTCATTCAAGTCACCAACATTCACTTTTTTCTGTCTCTCTTTTCTGCATGGTTAATCTATGAAAATTATCTTCTAACAGGCTGTTTTTTGCTGGTCATCAAAGGTGTAATTGATGCCGTTGATGGGGAATTAGCACGAATACGCGAGAGGCCATCCCATGTAGGAAGATATTGGGATACAATCGCTGATACAATAGGCCTTATCGCAGTCATGTGGGCATTCGGGACTGGTTTGGATTGGAAGATCGGTTTAACATCGATAATGATCATTTCGATCTTGCTCCAATATTCATTGTTCAATCATTTTTCAATACGTATCAGAATGTTAGGTTCCGGAGATCTGACGAGTCGTATTGATGAGCGTGTTCGGCCAGTTGCTCAGCCGTGGGAAAACCAAACGACTGTTAATTTTCTTCACGCACTTTACGTTGTTCTCTTCAGTTGGCAAGACAGTCTCATTTCGAAGTTATCCGGAAAGGGTTCGAACGAACTGAGGTTTGAATTATTTGTATCATCTTCCCTTGGTTATGGGATGCAGTCAATTGTAATTTTTCTACTCGCACTTACTCAGAGTTTGAGTTATTTACCCCACCTGATTTTAGGCGTCAATAGTTTCCTGGCAGTACTCGTTCTCGTTCGGAGTCGTCTTGCTTGACTCGAAAGCCTTGAGAGTACACATTACTGTGGCTGCATGGATTACAAGAATTTTGAATCGTAATGGACTTCCAGTTTCCTTGGAATAATTTCTTTCTCAATGAGTGCTCGTATTGCAGCAGTTTCCATACGTGCTCCACGAATTGTCGTAACAAATGGAATGTTAAGTTCAACAGCAAGACGCCGCATCATGTTCCCGTCTCGGACTGCACCACCAGAGATCGTGGGTACATTTACAATGAACGAAATATCTCCTCTACGCATTAAGTCAAGTGCATCAGGGTGCTTCCTGTCATTGATTCTATAGACAGTTGTGACCTCGATGTCAGCGCTTCGAAGTACATCAGCAGTTCCTGGAGTCGCATAGAGTGTGAATCCTAAATCAGAGAGTTCCTCAGCAATTGGAACAAGTCCTTCCTTATCTTCATCTCGAACGGTAAGATACACTCCACCTTCGCTTGCAACTGGGACTTCTGTAGCTAATCGTGCCTTGAGGTATGCAATGTCAGCAGATGTGTCCGATCCATAGACTTCACCAGTTGATTTCATTTCTGGCCCTGGCGCAGGGTCAAGCCCTCGTAACTTAATGAATGGGAATACGGGAGCCTTGACACAAATCTGTCCAGAAGTTCGCTTCGGAATTGTTTGTTCAGAAAGAGGAATACCAATTGTTACATTGGCTGCTATTTTTGCCAAAGGCAGACCAGATGATTTGGCAACAAAGGGAACTGTACGCGATGAACGAGGGTTGACCTCTAGTACGTACAGATTCTCTCCCTGAATTGCAAATTGAATGTTAAAGCAACCCTTGATATTAAGACCTAATCCGATTATTCTCGTCTGCTCAGCCACTCGTGTAAGCATTTCTTCACTAATGTTCTGTGCAGGTATGAAACAGGTTGAATCACCCGAATGAATGCCTGCTTCTTCGAGGTGTTCCATGATTGCTCCAACAAGAACATCCTGTCCATCGCCCGCCGCATCAACATCCAGTTCAGTAGCATGCCCAAGATATTCATCCACAAGCAGTGGTTTGTCCGGTGCAAGATATGCTTCTTTGAGGTAAGCCTCGAGTTGAGTCTCATTGGATAGGATTTCCATTCCACGACCACCCAAAACATAGGAAGGACGAATCAATACAGGGAATCCAATGCTTTCAACAGCCTTGCGAATATCATCTGCTGAGGTTCCAGTGGCTCCATTCGGCATTCTCAAACCGTGCTTCTTAGCGAAGGTCTCGAAACGTTCACGGTCACTCGCCTCATCGATACCATCTACACTCGTTCCAAGAATTTGAACATCCGCTCCCTTTCCTGCGAGGTGTTTGAGACGCTTTTCGATGGGTTGTGCAAGATTGATTGCCGTTTGCCCTCCGAATTGCAATAGAATTCCATGTGCTTTCTCACGCAGCAGTATCTCAGAAACGCATTCACTGGTTAATGGGTCAAAATACAATCGATCAGAGGTGTCGAAATCTGTTGAGACTGTTTCAGGATTGTTGTTGATGAGAACTGCATCCATGCCTGCGGCTCGAATGGCCATGACTGCGTGAACGCAACCGTAGTCAAATTCAATACCTTGCCCAATTCGTATTGGTCCAGAACCAATTGCAACCATGCGTTGCTTATTCCTCTTCTCGAGATTTGGAACGTGATCGATGCCATCGTCTTGGAACGGCTCATATGTCGAGTAGTAATACGGTGTTTTTGCAGCAAATTCTGCAGCACAAGAATCGACCATGCGGTAGCGTGGATGGATGCCCAATTCATGACGTCGATGCATAACGCTGTCTTCATTGCAATCCTTAGGTAACGCTTTCCAACCAGTCGGTTTGAATCCGTTTAACGCGTCTGCTATGTGTGCATCACTAAATCCGTGTGATTTGTAGCGAATGATTGTCTTTGAATCCAGAGAAGAAGGACGAATTTTCATTTTGACCAGATCGGTTTCCATCGTTGCAATATGCTCAAACCGTTGCAAAAACCATCGAGTGATACGCGTAATCTCGTGAACTCTCTCAATGCTCCATCCTCTTCTGAAAGCTTCGAGTAATGCCCCCATTCTGCGATCAGTTGCAATACGAAGCCAGTCGACGAGGACACTATCGGGGAGTTGTTCGTGAGCACGCTCCGCCATTCCTTCTCCTTCGGACTCATCTGCTCTCGTTAACGGGCGAGGGTATGGGCATCCTTGTTCGAGTGAAGCCCATGCTTTGAGGAATGCTTCTTCGAAGTTCCTGCCTATTGCCATGACTTCACCAGTAGATTTCATTGAAGTCCCCAAGGTTCGGTCAGCTGTTCGGAATTTGTCGAATGGCCAACGAGGGATCTTTACAACAACATAATCCAATGTGGGTTCGAAAGCGGCGGTAGTCCCTTCTCCAGTGATTGGGTTTGGTAATTCGTCGAGTGTGTAACCAACTGCAATCTTTGCAGCCATTCTTGCGATGGGATATCCAGTCGCTTTGGATGCAAGTGCTGATGAACGACTGACTCGAGGATTGACCTCAATCACTCGGATTTCACCAGTGAACTGATTGAAAGCAAATTGAACGTTGCATCCTCCTTTGATGTTTAATTCCCGAATCAATGCGAGTGCTTTGTCACGAAGTGCTTGATGATCAGCATCCGAAAAAGATTGAAGCGGTGCGACTACAACAGATTCTCCCGTATGTACACCCATCGGATCAATGTTTTCCATCGTACAGACAATCGTGGCGTTGTCTGCAGTGTCTCTCATGACTTCATATTCGAGTTCCTGCCATCCGAGAATGGATTCTTCGATGAGAACTTGATTAATTCGAGAGTTACGAAGTCCGAGCGTAGCGATTTCAACAAGTTGGCCCATATCGAAAGCAGTACCTCCGCCGAGTCCTCCGAGTGTGAATGCTGGACGGATGAGTATTGGCCATGAACCAATTTCTTCTGCAGCTTTGATGACTTCATCCATCGAATTGCAAGCAATCGCTTTGGAAATTGGTAGGTCAATTGATTCACAAACCTGATTAAATAATTCACGATCTTCTGCTTTGTCAATTGCATCGAGGTCCGAACCAATGAGTTCAACCCCTAGTTTCTCTAAGGTGCCATCATGAGCCAATTCACTTGCAATGTTGAGTGCTGTTTGACCCCCCATTCCTGCCAGAAGGGCATCTGGTTTTTCGATTTCCAGAATCTTTCGAACAGTGTCGGGTAAGAGGGGTTCAATGTATACCCGATCTGCCATTTCCGGGTCATTTTGAATCGTCGCAGGATTGGAATTGACGAGAATGACCTCGTAACCATCTTCTCGAAGTGCACGAACTGCTTGGGACCCTGAAAAATCAAATTCAGCGGCTTGACCAATTTTGATGGGGCCTGATCCGAGAACGAGAATGGTATTGAGGTCGTCCCTACGTGGCATCATGCATCACCTCTGCGGTGGCTATCGACAAGTTCTCTGAAGCGGTCAAACAGTGGCTCAGCATCATGTGGCCCAGGGCATGCTTCAGGATGGAATTGAACTGTAAAGCAGGGTCGGCCCAATACGTCAAGGCCTTCGACGGTCTTGTCGTTAGCATTGATGTAACGGACCTCAACATCGTATCCGTGGAGATTCTCTCCCTCAGGGGATGTCGCTCCGCTCGGATGGGCTGCAAGCATCCCATGTTGCGGGTCAGCAACAGCAAACCCATGGTTCTGCGATGTGATCCAAACGCGCCGAGTTTTCAAGTCGACGACAGGCTGATTCGCTCCTCGATGCCCATATCGCATCTTGTAGGTCTTCAAGCCCGATGCAAGGCCCATGAGTTGATGACCGAGACAAATACCCATGACTGGTAAACCGTTTGATACCGCTTTTGCAAGAGTGTGCCTTGCAAAAGTTGCTTTCCCAGGATGGGCAGGATCGCCCGGACCGTTCGAGCAGAAGAGCGCTTCAATTCCAAACTCTTGCAGAACATTAAATTCGATATCTGGTGGGCACCAAACAACTTCAAATCGTTGGCAGAGGTTTCTCAATATGTTGTATTTTACACCACAGTCTAACGCCCCTATTCGGGGTAATGGCTGTCCGATATCATCGGTTGCACCAGGGTTGAGGACAACGGGCTCATCGATTGACACAAGGTCAACAAGGTCGTCAAGTTCCGGTGATGTCATGACCTCAAGTCGCTTGATCATCTCCTGTTCATGCTCTTTTGGACCGAAGATACAGAGGACAGTCCCCAGTTCACGTACACGACGGGTAATAGCTCGAGTGTCGATGTTTTCAATTCCAGGGACGCCATGGGCTTGTAGGAGTTCGGATACAGTACCAATGGAATCTCTATGATCCGGATCGTTCATGGCATGCCGAACAACAACACCCTTTGGCCATACTGCACGAGATTCGGATTTTCCACCGTGTATTCCATAATTCCCGATAAGAGGGTACGTGAAGGTTAGGATTTGCCCTGCCCAAGAGGGGTCGGTTAGTGATTCTTGATATCCCATCATGCCAGTTGTGAAAACAAGTTCACCTTCGCCAAAGCCTTGGGCGCCGAAAAGTGTACCTTCAAAACGACCTCCGTCGGCTAGTAAGAGTATCCCTTCACCAGACGCTCTTTTTCCTAGGTTTGCCTTCTCAACGAGTGCATCAGCGGCATCTGGAAATACAGGTGCATTTGCGACGCCATGGTTACGTTGACCCGGGGCGAATCCGGAAGGGCCGTCACCGTCCATTGACATCAGCGGTATTCGTTATAGGCCCTCCATAATGATTGGGGATGGTTTTGGATGGGATGTACAGGCGTCACTTTGTATCAGTTACGTCTTTTCCAGTATTACTGGGGTTGATGATTAATTCACCGCCATCGAGGTTTCTCTCTGCTGAACCAGTTCCATACCAGCCATCAAGGAACAATGCTAGCGCTGCAACTTCAGAATGAGGTTGATTTCCTACAGCCAGATTATATTGCGAGATTTGGAACACTTCAGAAGGTACCTTTGCTCCTCCAACAACGATGACCAGAGGGCGGTCTCTCCGAATGCTTGGCGTTACGGTTCGATAGGATGCACCGTACATCGTCAAATGAACAGCTGTCCCTGGAGGGTTCCCATCAATTCCATCCCGAACGAATTTTCTCAACCAAGCCATTGGACTCTTCACATGTTGAACACTCATGTCGCCTCCAAATCGCTGATTGACGGAGTCAATGTTCTCTGGCAACCGATCATCCTCATCTCCTGAAAAGAGGAACTTGGTGGCGCCTAAGGCCCGAGCAACTAAGGCGAGATGGGTGGTTATTCTTGGGTCACGGCCGAGTCGATAACCAAGACGGAGGATGATGACATCATGGTCGGTCATGGGTTCGCCTCGATAGTGGTGTTCATGAATCGAACGGATTTCACTCTGTGGTGATGTTCTCCTCATGCTCCCCTGGAGGAGTGAGCACAATGTCCTCGTTCGCTTCAAGGAATCTACGTAACCAAAGCAATAGGTACGCATCAACAATAAGGTGGCCCCCATAGATCGTTCCCGTGCCTAGAATTGCAAGTCGTACACTTCTCCACAATCCAGTATTCACCTCAATCGAATCGGCCATAAAAGCCGTAACAAGAGGTTCTCCAACGTACAACAGTACCATGATGATCATGAATCCAGAAATTAAGGACGGCACGAGAGACCCCATTTCACGTCCAAAATCTCCGAATGCAGAATGTAGGAATGCAAGACCCATAACTGCCAAAGCAACTTGATTGAAATCCAAGGCAAAAAACTTCGAAACTCCAATTGAAAGGTCATCTGAGGATGAACTGCTGATCAATAACCACCAAAACAAACCAGAGACTGTGATAATGCCTGCTCCAAGTTTCGCTCGGCTCGAAAGCATGTTGAAGATGGCAGGCTTGTCAAAAATATTGAGTCGTAATGCAACACGTTCAGCGAGTTCAAGCGAGGCTTCACTGACACCAAGTTCAGTCGATGAATGGCTCAAGCCATCCGTTGAATGGATGCTTTCAATCTCCGACATGCAAAACCCTTGGGTATGAGGCCTTATGAATCCATCCTTACTGCAACTGCTCATGGCTGATGCATTGACACCTTTTTCATTCCGCCGGCAATCATCCTCCATTGGACTCATGGGAATTCTCAACATCACTCCCGATTCATTCCATGGCCCTTCGCGTCAAAAAAGCGTAGATGAGGCAATCCAAAATGGTGTTTCTATGATTGAGGCAGGGGCTAAAATCCTCGATATTGGAGGAGAAAGTACACGGCCAGGGTCACAGCCAGTTTCTATAGAACAAGAACTACAGCGCGTACTTCCTGTAATTTCTGGCATCCGTTCTGTTTCGCCGAATATTGAAATTTCAGTCGACACTCGTAATCCAGAGGTTGCTCGACATGCATTAGATTCAGGTGCAACAATCATCAATGACGTGTCGGGTTTAAGGAGTCAAGAAATGATAGATTTGGTTCTGGATCGTAAGGTCCCTGTATGCATTATGCACATGCTTGGAGAACCGAAGACAATGCAGTCCAACCCAACATACCGAGATGTAGTGGGTGATGTATCAACCGAACTTCTCAATACGGCCCAGACCCTTGTTGATGCGGGCCATGATGCTCAGAAGGTCTGTCTCGATCCTGGTATCGGTTTCGGTAAAACACTAGAGCACAACATCGATTTGTTGAAATCATGGCAACACTTTCGGGGAGAGCATGATTTTTCCATCCTTTGGGGCGTCTCAAGAAAGTCGATGATTGGACAACTTACTGGTCACTCATCAACTGAAGATCGATTGTTTGGTACGTTGGGCGTTGCAGCATATGCCCAGCAAGCAGGTATCGATTGGTTACGTGTTCATGATGTGCAAGCACATTCAGATTTATTGCGAGTTCTTCAGCAACTCGATTAAGTGACTCCGCCACCGATAAATCCAGCCGCTGCGAACCATGCTCCAAGCATACTTCCAAGATTTGTTAAGGCTGTAACCAGCAATACTCTGCCTGCTCGATTACTCCAGAAACCGCCAATCGAAGTTCCTTTGAGGAACAATTGAAGATCTTCTGCGGTTGGTTCCGAGATTCGCAGTTGAACATAACCTGCAAACCACCCTGCTGCGAGTGCTGGATTCAATGAGGTAATCGGACTTGCGACAGCAGCAGTCAGTACGGCCAATGGATGTCCCCGAGCTAAAATGCAACCAATTGCAGCGAAAACAGCATTGAATAACGTCCAAACAGTAAGCATTTTGACGATATCGACATCATCATTGTTGAACAATGCAAACCCGACAAGACCCATGATGATCATTGGAATTGCAAAGGGTAGTAGTTTACCGAAAATACCTCGCGTTGGGACTGTAGAAATCGCTTCAAATTCTTCGGGAGTCAGCGGTGTGTGTGGTTTAAGGGCCCTTTCAATACCTTTTAGATGACCTGCTCCGACGACTACAAGCATCTTTTCATCGGTTTTAGATTGCATGATTTTCTCAGCGATGTATCTATCACGCTCATCGATTAATGCTTCACCTGCTCCTGGAGAGAACTCTTTCAATTCCTCCATCATACTCGACAAAAGATCCGAGTCCGAGAGCAATTCGTCCAAATCGAAATCTTCCTCAGGTTCTTCATCATCACCGAATAGAGAAAACAGCAAACGAAATCGTTCTCTCCAACGCATTTTTCTCCATGCTCGACGCATGGTGACTTGGATGTCACGATCCACTAATGCTACCTCAAGACCTGCTTCTTTGGCAGTCTCTACCGCTGCGAGTAATTCAGCGCCGGGTTCTTGACCTTCATTCAGACCCATCCGGCGTTGCTCAGCACTCAACATTGCTTGCATCAACACCATCGGTGCTTTCCCTTCTTTGATGACTCTGCGCAAACCCTCTTTATCGAGGCGCCTTCCTTCAACAAGTGCATCATGTCTTGTCTTGCAGAGTTCTACTCCTACCACCTTTGGTTGGTAGGTTTCAATTTGATTGCGAACGGCTTCCACAGATGCTGTAGCAACGTGAGCTGTCCCTAGTATTCTCAAGGTTGGCGAAATGTCGACAAAAGGTACAGAATCACTCACTCATCCACCTCCTTGGCAAAGAGAATATCCAAGCGTTGTGATAGAGTGTTGAGTATCATATCATGCGTCTCTTCGTCAGGAAGTGTATCTTCGAAACCTAATGACGATAATTGCAATTGGCCACCTGCCATTCCCTTGTGTCCTCCTGCTTGTCCGTTCGGGAATTCCTTGGAAAGGGCGAGACCTATGTGCAAGTGTTCTCTTCGACTTCTCGCAGATAGTAGGATTCGATTTCTTTGAATTCCGTAGACAAAGACCACTTCAGTATCCGAGGTCGCAAATAAGAAGTCAGCCACCTGTGCTAGATCATCACGATGAACGAGTTTTTTGATAGGTGCCTGAACAAGTCCGTTGTGTTGCGTCATTGTTGCTAGAGCTTGCCGGAATGAAGCGAGTGTCTCAGGAGTGCGAAGCGGTGCTTGAATCGATTGAAGAAGTTCATCATCGACCCAAGTGTTGAGCCACATCAATGCGCGAAGATCGACTTGATTGAATGCCCGAGTAAATGCAAGTGTATCGGTTCTCAATCCAAAAGAAAGGGCTGTTGCTAAACGAGGAGTCATTTCGAAGTTCATACTCATCAACAGATTCGCAATAAGTGAAGATGTAGCAGAATATTCGGGTCGAAGGAATGCAACATCAGCAGAAACAGGTTTGTCCGATGTATGATGATCAATGATAATGTGTGGGACGCATTCGAGTGGGAGGATGTTGTTTGCACCGGGTTGATGGAAATCAACAGTGATAATACATTCCGCTTCAGACAATACATCTTCGAGTTCCCAATCCAGGATAATTCTTCGAAGTGGAATGTTGAGGAGTCGAACCATGGCTTGATTTTGTTGGTGCTCAATCAAACCACCATGATAGATGGTTGGTTGATGCCCAAGATGGGTCACGAGGTCGTGCATTGCTAGTGCTGATGAAAGCGCATCAGGGTCTGGATTGTCATGGCAAAAGATTGCAACATTGGATTCTTCAGGAAGGTGACGAATATAGGATTCGAGAACAGTTGCTCCAGCATGACGTTCCCATGATCGAACCTTTTCTTTGTACGCAGCGGTGATGATTTCTTGAGAATTAATTTTGTCGACAGTTTCGATATTCTCTCCTGCTGATTTATCCGAAAGAATGGGCGTATCTGGCCATCGCTCTTGCATTGTTTGCAAGGAATGCTCGCCCTCGAGAACTTCGGAATCAACAAGAATCACTGCCGTTGGTTTTTGCCCTCCATCAGGAAGGGAAGCCGCTGTCATCGGCTGAGGTAATTGGAGGATTTCACAATCGCCTATTTCCTCGGAGATCTCAAACATTGAGGCAAGTCCAATCAATCGGGTAGGGCGTCGTCTTGAACACCATCGAGCCAGATTAACAGCGATGGGGCTGTGTCCTATGACCAAGAACATGGGTGTTCCTCATGATTGGAAAGAGTCGTTTAGACTTGAACGTTCGTATTCAGAAGGAAATGACAACGTTCTCTCGCTGAACACCTTCGACAACGAAGAGTTCTCTCCTCATGCATCCCTTGATTCCAGCAACGAAGACGGTTGGAATCATTTGGATTGCGGCATTGAAGTTTGTAGAGGATGAATTGTAGAACTCACGTCGGTCAGCGAGTTGGTTTTCTAGTGCTACAAGTTCCTTTTGGAGATTGACGAAGGATGTATCAGCCTTGAGATCAGGGTATTGTTCTGCGACCATGTTAATTCGAGGTAGAAGTCCAGAAAGCATTCCTTCTGCTGCGCCTACGCCTTTGACATCGCCTTGTGCAAGACATCCAGCTGCTGTTTGGCGGGCAAGAGCGAATTGCTCGAAGATTTCCCGCTCATGTGTCGCATATCCCTTGACAATGTTGACCAGATTTGGAATCATGTCGTAACGTTGCTTGAGCAAGACATCAATGTCTGCCCACGACTTGTTTGCATTTTCTTCTAAGCGTACCAACCGGTTCCACGTGCTGAAAAACCAAATAATCAAAATGAGTAGGAGGAAACCGCCGACGATGAGACCAATAACAAGTGCGTCCATGCCTTGTGGTTTGTTCAAACACTTATGAATCTATACCACAAACTGCGTTGGAATGATATGCTGGTTATGGATGCAGACATTATGGACGCCATTACCGTAGCCTTGGTTCTTCTTGGCAGTGGTTGCATTGGTTTCCTTTTCGCACCTCTTGGATTAGGAGGCGGACTTCTCTTTGCTCCATTGTTGCACTATGGTCTTGGATGGGATATCGATGGCGCCCTCCTGATTGTGTCTTTGGGGCTGTCAGCCACAGTTGCATGGGGTTCTGGCCTTCGCCACCGAAAAGAAGGACTTGTTTCCGATGTGCTATTCAAGCAAAGTTTGGTTGGGGCATTACCTGGTGCGATACTGGGTGTAATCATCGTCGCCTCTCTGAGCGGTTCATTCAATCTTATTTTCAAGAGTTTGAGTCTCGTCTTTATATCTTGGGCAATTGTAAAGACTCTCCGTTCGAAGAACAATCAAACCAATGGTCAACGAGAACCTGAATTGATTTCTCTTCGTGGAGGTGTTGCCGCAGGAGGTCTCTTATCATCCGTTTTGGCAATAGGTGCGGGAGCGATCTATGTTCCTGTTTTGAGGGCTTACGGTGGATTGGAGTCAAGGAGGGCAATTGGGACCAGTCTTCACATCATGATGGTTGTTCTTCCAATTTCCATTCTAACACATTTTGTAGCGCTTGACTCTCGGCAGTTGGATGTTCTTTCATCTAATCTCATTTTGATTCTAAGTCTTCCAATCGTGGTTCTCATCGCTGCAAATCTTGGTGCACGATTTGGTATTGCTAAGGTTTCAGAACAGCACATAATGCGACTCTTCGTCGCAGTATTATGCATCATTGGAATCAGATACATCATCGACCTGTCTTCGAAATTGCTGTAATCAACAAGCATCGAAAGCTTCAATCAGATATTCGGTGATAGGACTCGTCCATGCCAGTTCACTAATCCCATCTTTGCCTTGAAGTGCGTAGGCTCGGACTACATCTCGAACACGAACGTTTCCTTCCGATGAACGTGCAAGAATTGTTGCTCCCTTGATTGGTTTACCAGTGCCGTGTGGGTCGTAAACAGTGTCGAGTGCCTCTGCGAGGAACCAATCAGCTTTCCCACCTGGTTCTCCTTCGTAAGTTCTTTTGACACGTTTTGCGCCAAAGAGCCCTCCTGCTTTCGGCTTACTTTTTGGTTTCGACTCCTTCTTTTTTGGAGTAGATTTCGCTTTGGAATCAGATTTCGCAGATGACTTTGCTTTGCCTTCTGTTTTGAATTCCTTCTCCAATTCAGCACGTATTTCTGCTTCGAGTTTTTCACGAATCGCATCTTGATTTCCCTCAGCGGCACTCTTTGCTGCACGGGCAACGGCATCATCACGCTCGTCTTTGAGGGCTTGAATGACATTGACGTAATGGCTTGCCACTTCAATAAGTGCGGTTTCCATGGCCGCTTCCATTTGCATTGAGACAACATCTGAGGAAGATTCTCTCCATTTACGCCATTGTAGCATTGTGTTGTTGTGGATGTCGGATCCACATTTTGGACAAAAGCTTCTCTTCGGAGGTTTGAGGACAGGAATGGCACGCATAGCCTCAGGGTCGATTCCTTCGTGCTCTCCACTGGCTACATCATGAATGTGCGTCGATGCATCCATCCCGTGGTCCATTGCATCACGGAACATGCCATCGGACATGTCCAATGTTCCTGCCTGAATCATGTCCCAGCCAGTCGTTCCACGAACAACTGCTCGTACAGCCGCATTGGCGGCAGGTGATTGGCCGAATTCGTGTTTTTTGAAGGATGAGATGTCCTCTCCTGCTCCTTCGAATGCTTGCCCAATGTCGAAGGCCTCTCCATCATCTGCAGCGGCTGCAATTCCCAATGTGATTGGATTTGCTCCTTCTTCAACTCGGGCGATCATGTCAAATTTCTCTGCCATGGAGAGATCCTCACGATGACGAATGACCTCTTTGATTTGATTCAGGTCGTGACCTGTAGAGGTGATTGGCCCTTGCACAGTCAAATCATGGCCACAAGAAAGACAGAACTTTGCTGCGGCTTCAACCCCCGCCTCACAAGTTGGGCAATAGACCCCTGCCATGATGGTGAGATGGCCCGACCTCTTTTCAACTCTTAGGGTCAGTAGGATGCAAACATCAAGATTCTTGACTTACTCTTAGACATGCATCAAGCAAAGTTACTATTGTATTCTGATTGAGTTGAGAAAGTATTGCAGGTAATCGTGGCCCACGTTCCGTTCCCATGATGCACAAATAGAGTGCCCTGTAAGCATGCCGTGGGGACGTTTCGAGATTCTTCGCCGCCCCAGAAATTGAGGACTGAATGGATGCTGAATCCCATTCACACGAGCTGAGAGATTCGATAAGATGGGGTAGAACTGCAATGTTGTCATCATCCAACATAGAGATTGCATCGTCATGAGGTTGTTCTAGAATCGTAATACGGAGTTCGTCAGGGAAGTGTCTTGAATTGATCCAAGTTCTCATTCTGTTCAGTCGTTCAACCATCGTTACAGGTGGTGGCAGGTTAATTCCAAGAGATCCCCATACATCCTCGTCTTTTGATTTGGTTTGAGCAAGCATGGCAAGGTGGCGGAAGGTTACCGATAATGCTTCCTCAAGAGGTGAAATCAACGACAACTCAAGGGCAGTTTTCGCATCTTCAATCGCTACCATTTGCCGTCGACTTAGTCCTTCCTTCTCAATTTCTATAGCGAAATCTCTTGATGTGGTTCGTTCAAATTCATCGGCGATATTGACAAGGCCCATGCCTGTATCAAATTCGATGGCCTTGTTTGGTTTGGTGGATGCTACGAGGTAGCGTAGAATTTCCGGAGGTACAAGTGAAAGTGCTTCAAGTGGACCGACTGTATTACCAGATGAGGATGACATCGCCCCTTGTCCACGAAGGCTGATCCACTCGTAAGTCAAATCAACAGGGGCTTTTCGAGCAAACAACTCCACGATTTCCTTTCCAGTGTCATAGGATCCTCCTGCCGCACCGTGATCTTTTCCAAACGGTTCCATTGAAACTCCAATCCATGCCCATTTTGCAGGCCAATCGATTCGCCAAGGCAGTTTTCCTTCGCCCTTTGTTACATCACTTTGACCTTCATTTCCTTGTGAATCTATCCAAGAAACAATTGGGTCATCCCATCCAGTGACCGTAATTCCATCGATTGAACCTTTTGAGTCAATAGGATTCCATGGGAACCAATCTTCTGATAATTCTCGGCTTGACACCCGTTCAATGATTTCTCGAATTTTGTCTGCATTGTTGCAAGCAATACGTGCAGTTTCTGCAAACTTACCTGAGGCATATGAATCAAAATTGTCAATGAATCGTGGTCGAACATCAATTTGCTCAAGCGCTTGCTTGAACGGTTCGAGAAAGTGATCAGCATACGAGATGCCCTTGGAAAAGCGGTCCAAATCAGGACATCCATTTTCATCAGGGGGTGGTATTCGTTTCAGTTGGTGACCAATATATTTGGAATAGGAGTCATCAAGGAACGAGTACACCTTTCTCAGCGGATCTGCACTATCAACAATGAATACAAATTCAACATCTAAACCAGCCTTCTTGGCTGCTTTCGAAATCATGTCCCCTGTCAAAATTTCACGGAGATGGCCAATGTGGAATTCACCACTCGGTGTGATTCCAGTTGAGACGATATGCTTTGGGCCACGCTCGGAGAGGCGTTGTGCTACAACATCCGACCAATGCATGAATCCACCTCAAACAGGGACGGCCCGAATGAGTCCGCGAAGAGGGACATCATCAACTTCATTTCGAACCGTTTTGTTGACCAGTACGAGAGCAAGGACAACCTCTCCTCCTGAGGCACGTATGGCGGCAATAGTATTGCTCATGGTGACTCCACTTGAGAGAACATCGTCAATAATTGCAACCTTCTTACCTCCACCGACTTGACCGTATTTGTTCGAGAGGGCGCCTGCGCCTGGTTCTCCATCCACATTTCGGTGAATTGCAACTTCAACATCGAGGGCCTGTGCAACTTCATGCGCAAAAGCAATTCCGTTGATGGAGATGCCAACGATCGTGTCGATCTCTCCGACTTCTTCCATTACAACATCTGCCATGATGTCTCCGATTGCAGTAATTCGTGCTGGGCGTACCCCTATTGTTCTCCATCCGATACGAACGTCTGTGGGACGTTCGGATGTGGAATCTGTAAGAAGCCACTGGATGGTATCTTGAGAAAGGGACAACTCATCCGCAATTTGTTGAGAGTTGAGGCCATCTTTGCGTAGATTTTTGGTGATGGTCTTGAGTTCTTCAATGCTAAGTGTCATGTTATCGTGCTAAGCGAACACCCTTACCTCCATGAAGGCTTTGCATATTTTTCATCAAAGACTTGAAGAGAAAGGTGTGGTAGGAGGCAACATGAGCGACTTTGATTACGAGACACTGCTTAACCGAGCACGTGACAACATCCCTGAGGATATTTCGTCTCGAGCACGTTGGCGTTTGCCCGAACCTCAGATCATGATTGAGGGTTCAAACACCATCCTAAGGAACTTCACAGAAGTTGTAGGAATGATGGACCGGGATGACAATCACGTCTACCAATACATCCTCAATGAACTGGGTACTTCCGGTTCTCGTGATGGTCCTCGAGCTCGATTTAAGGGGCGCATTCCTCCAAAGCGTTTGAAGAAGGCGATTGTTGGATACGTCAACACTTACATCAAATGCAGTCAATGTGGTGCTCCAGATACTCATTTCATCAAACAAGATCGAACGACGCTTCTGAAGTGCCAAGCTTGTGGTGCGACGCGCCCTGTGAAACTTTGACTAATCTTCAAACGTCATCTGAAGAGCGGAATCGACGGTCCCGTTTTCGATGTGCTTAACGAGGGACTGAATGTCGACATCAGGTTGTAAGCGATACCATATTCCTTCTGAGTAAACAACGCATGCGATTCCATTCTCGCAAAAGTCAAGACATCCCGATTTTTGGATTCTTATGTTTTTGAGTCCCTGTTCTCGGGCTGTAAGTTTAATCTTCGAAAGCAATTCAAGACTTCCCCGACTTTTGCAAGACGGCCGAGTCGCTCCTTCTGGGCGTTCATGCCCACAAATGAAGACATGTCGTCCGTAACCAGGTGCCTCGCGCCCTTTTGGGTCAACTGGCATTGTTCATACCTCGAGGGAATTGATTGCCAATGCAACCTCAAAATCGAGTGAAGTAACCTTTCCTTCATCGTGTGTCGTAAGTTCAACAACAACGTATCCCCATCCAAAATGGAGATCAGCATGATGGTTTTTCGTTTCACAAAGAACACTAATTTCATCAACAAAGGCCTTCGCATCTGCGAAGTTCTCAAACGAAAATTCCCTCATGAGATGGCTTTCTTGAATCGACCACCCCTCGGGAACCTCCATTCAGTCAACCCCAAAGATGTGCATCGTCGTTGCCTGCAGTTTCCTTCTCGACCTTCTCGTGAAGTGTCGATCTTCGCTTCATATCTTCACGTTCAAATGCGAGAAGTTCTTTGTCGTCGATGTATGCAGGGCGCATGTGAGCGATGAGTACGATTTGAACTACCGTATCACGAGCAACAAATCTTCTTGACCCAGTTTCATCAAGAATTTCGAGACTTGTCTTTCCCGAGGAAATTAGGCGTCCACGAATCCATGGGTCTGTATCAGGAAGAAGGGCACGAGCGTCAATGAGAATCTCGATCAAATCATCTCTGCGCAGTCCATTTCTTCGTTCAAGGAGGTCTCCATGATGAACTCCTTGCAGTTCTTCAAGTGAGGGGGACCCTAGGTCACTCCACAACCCTACTGCCCATTTAGGGAGTTCTACTTTGCTCGTCTTTTTCGCCATAGTGTATCCTGGTTGGCGACCCTACATAACCATGTGCAATTTCTTTCTTCGGGCTTCGAACAGGGTGATGGGTTCTTGAAGGGTCGTCGCTCCGCTTGATTTGGGGTTCACATGAAAGTCTCATGGCGACAATTGCCGACTGTCTTGTTTGAGGATGAAGTTCTCGACAAGGCATTTTCTCGTGCAAGGAAGGCTGCGGACCGTGTGGAAGACCACAACCGTGTCTTTCGAACCAGGAAACAGATGACTCGGATGGTTCAAACCGCTGCAGACATTATTCATACGATGCTAACTGAAACGGTCAGGACTTGGCCTTCGCTAGACCAGTCTCCTCAGTTCGACGTTGCAATGATTGAAGCATGTGTTGGCACTGATGATTATCGTCATCACCTTTCCATGCTCCAATGGGGTGCTTCGCAAGTCCAGCGGATTGCGACACAAAACAATCGAAAGATTGTTCGCACAGCTCGAATAGAGTTGATGCATGAAGCAAGGAGAGAAGCTTACGGGCGGATTGGTTCGATTATGGGGCGTGTTGGCCCCTCATTGAAGTGGTTGAATGAATCCAGAGAGATTCTCAAAGCCCTCCCTCAAATTGACGGCACTCTTCCCGTTATCGTAGTGTGCGGGGCTCCGAATGTGGGTAAATCAGCATTCATTAGTGCTCTCTCCTCAGGCAAAATGGAAGTCAACCATTACCCATTTACGACAAAACAAATTCACATAGGTCACTTTACCCATAGGCGACTTCAACATCAAATGGTTGACACGCCTGGACTACTGGATCGTCCAATGGAGCAACGCAATTCGATTGAATTACAAGCCATTGCTGCCCTTGAACACGTCGGAAGTCTGGTCTTGTTTTTGGTTGACAGAACCGAAACGTGCGGAATGTCTTGGGAGGACCAGATGAATCTGCTTGGAGACGTTGAGCGTCTATTACCAGGTACGGAATTGATGGTCGTGAGTTCGAAAGCCGATGCTTTGAAACCATTGCCAAAGGACTGGGATTTAATTCGGGAAAACGAAGAGCGATGGAGAGAGAACGGATCTCAAGGTGAACCAAAGTTACCACTTCTCTACGATGATGAAGACCGACCAACAATGAGCGCTTTGGAAAACGTTGGTCTTGATGCATTACGGCTTGAAGTGGTTCGTAAAGTCAAAGCAGCTCAAGTTGTTGACCCCCTCACACTACCCGAGGGTTGGCATCGTTCTCGATAATTTCACATCAATTGAGCGAGCACCGGAAGTATGGTGAGGAAGGCAAAGATGCCGAAGAAGATTAACATCCATACGCGCATGCGTTCCTTGTTTTTCTCGTCTTTCTCGTATTTCTTGATGCAATCTTCTTCTTTACAGACTCGTTCTTCTGCTTTGGCAGAGATATCAATGCCACA
>VMHT01198130.1_pt1 | contig 20785 bp, 14 predicted proteins | sample 4693611 | NCBI WGS metagenome assembly VMHT01 (sample SAMN12280063, study PRJNA550983) | marine metagenome | isolation source: seawater sampled from same location over 5 years 0.02-0.2 micron viral filtrate | place: USA: collected off the coast of southern California halfway between the port... ...
GAATGTAATCGAATAATGACCTTCCTCAAGTTCATCATAGGCGGCTTGGTAATTTGAACGACCAGTCTCAGACCCACCCTTGAAGATGACACTGGAAACGGTTGAATTTGATTCAGACCATGCTTCTCGTCCTTCATCAGTCGATGTGATCTCATAGGTCAAATTTGCAAACCCTTCAGGAAGGTTATGCCCAGCGAGTGAAAACACATGGAGGTCTTCATTTGGGAACATGTGAACCCAAGGCTCCTCCGTGATTTCTTCACATTCGCCGCCAATGTCGAGGAAGGTCTTGGAAGCAGCGTGGTCGAGTGCCGTTGATTCGCCGAGCATGCCAGATGACATGGCGAAAATCATCAGTGCATAGACGCCACCATACACGATTCCTCCGAAGAGGACAAAATTTTCCTTTTTGGCCAGGAAACTACGTCCTGAGCCACCGGTTCTTCGAGTCCGGATAACTTCCAATTCTTTGCTGAGTTTGTCTTTTCTGGCTTCGTGTTCCAGCCCATCGTGCGACGCAGGATTCTCACCGTCTTTGCCGCCCATACCAATGAGAGGAGGTTCATGCAAATGAACCCAACGATTGGTTATTCGAACGATGTTGGTTTTCAGGGCTAATTTCAAGGGAAGTGTTTGCCTAGAGCTTGCGCTGTTCTTGCGTCGAGGTGGGTCAGGCCGGACTTGAACCAGCGACCTCGGCATCTTCAGTGCCGCGCTCTCCCAACTAAGCTACTGACCCGTGCAACTTGGCGATGACCCCTGCCATATCAAGGCTTCCGCCCGGACGCTATGCCTCACTCGATGCCATCGAGGATGGCGACCTGCGCATCAAAGAGTGCTTCAAGTCCTCCATCTGCTCGTGCCAAAAGAGCAACGAGTTCATCACCGGAAAAGGTTGACTCTTCACCAGTGCCTTGGATTTCAACGTACTTTCCGTCAGCGGTTTTTACGACGTTCATGTCAACATCAGCAATTGAATCCAAAACAGAGTCAAGATCGAGGTAGACTTCACCATCAATTAATCCGGCAGAAATTGCGGCCAAATCATGGGGGATCACGGTATTTTCATGGTTGGTTCGTTCGGCATCTGAAAGCGATGGAGCTGTCCATCCATTCCTTCGATCATCTTCGGTTGGACGCATGTCCATTGGTAGGCAATCTCCTCGTGCAATGAGACGGCGAACAGCAAGGCGGAGGGCGAGGTTTGCCGCAGTAATCGATGCACATCGAGTGCCGCCATCTGCATTCAGAACATCACAATCAACATTGAGAGCGACTGGTCCGAGTGCTTCGAGATCGACAGCCGCTCGCAGGGAACGGGCAATAAGACGTTCAATTTCTTGTGTGCGTCCTTTGGCACCGCGTCGTTCTCGACGGAACCTCGAATCTGTGGAGCCGGGTAGAAGTGAGTACTCAGCGTGCACCCAACCTTTCGTTGAGTCACGAGGGAACCAACCTGGCAAACGCGCTTCCTTGGTGCAGCAAGCGAGGATGACGGTGTCGCCTTGTCGATAAAGGATTGAAGCAAGTGCGTTTGGAGTGAAGTCAATCTCGACTTCCACATGTCGCATTTCGTTCGCTTGTCGGTCTGTTGTGAATCCAGTCTTGAATTTCGCCATGCATTGGCCAGCACCTTCTCTTCATCAAGGCTTCTCCTCATTTTAGCGTGAAATCGGGGCGCGCACATTCAAGAATAGTGCACCATTAGGTCGGCCATGCCACAGCCCAAAGTTGCCATTTGTGCCGTTGCTCGAACCCCTATTGGTAAATTCATGGGCTCGCTTTCAGGCTTTACCGCTGTAGAATTGGGAGTTCTTACAGTCAAGGAATTGTGTCAACGTGCAGGGATAAACCCCGCATCAGGAATTATTGAAGAAGTGATTTTTGGCCAAGTCCTCCAAGCTGGTGCTGGACAAAACCCTGCCCGGCAAGTCGCCCTTGGAGCACATCTACCATATTCCACTCCCTCGGTCACTATCAACAAGGTATGTGGCAGTTCACTGAAAGCGGCAATGTTGGCAGCTAACAGCATTCGAGCCGGGGAATACAAAGCGATCGTTGCAGGTGGCATGGAGAGCATGTCGAATGCACCACACCTGTTGAAAAACCACCGCAAGGGCTCAAAAATGGGCGATTCAACGCTTGTTGATTCAATGATTCATGATGGATTGTGGGATGGCTACAATGATATGCACATGGGTACAACTGGAGAAACCATTGCAGATGAATGCAACATCTCCCGGGAAGACTCGGATGCTTATGCTGCCCGGAGCCAACAGCGAGCATGGACTGCCCAAGAAAATGGGTGGTTTGATTGGGAAATGTTCACCATTGAGATTCCACAACGCAGAGGTGACCCAGTCATGTTCAACTCAGATGAAGGGGTTCGTCCAACAACCACTACAGAATCGCTTGCTGGGCTTCGTCCGGTCTTCAAAAAGGGAGGTCAAGTGACGGCTGGAAATGCAAGCACCCTCAATGATGGCGCAAGTGCAGTCCTTCTTGCAGAGGCAGAATACGCTCGACAACAAGGTTGGGATATCTTAGGTTATATCGAAGACTATTGCACCAGTGGGGTCGAACCGGCTCGTGTGATGAGCGCCCCGATTACAGCAGTGGAGATGCTCCTTGAACGCAACAATTTGGATGTGCTTGATGTCGATGTGTACGAGCACAACGAAGCCTTTGCTTCAGCTTCATGTTCCGTCGCACAAGAACTGAATATCCCGGAAGATCGATTCAACCTCCATGGCGGAGCAGTAAGTTTGGGCCACCCTCTCGGGTCAAGCGGCACACGTTGCCTCATCACTATGCTTGGTGTCATGCGTCGAGTTGATGCATCAAGTGGAATCGTAACTCTTTGCCTTGGTGGGGGCAACGCTGTTGCAATGCTTGTCCGGCGCGCTTGAATATTGATTGAGCCGTCGATAAGGGCGATTATTCCAACTGTGGGTTTCAAATAGGGTCGGACGGCGGGTTCGGGCGGGGTGCGTGTATGGTATCGTTCAGTGATTTAGGTATTGAACCAGTTCTGGTGAATGCTCTAAAAACTCAAGGCATCCTTGAACCGTTTGAGGTTCAGCGTGAGTCGATTCCTGATGCAATGCTTGGAAGAGACGTGTGTTGCAGAGCCCCAACAGGCTCCGGTAAGACCCTCGCATTCGGACTTCCGCTCCTTTCTCGGACCACAGAAGCAGAACCCCGTCGACCAACTTCGCTTATTCTCACACCGACACGGGAATTGGCAGAGCAAATTTACAAAGTTCTTGACCCGCTAGCATATGATTTGAAATTGTATGTTGAAGCGATGTATGGCGGTGTTTCCTATCAGAAACAATTCCGTGCCCTCGATCGTGGAGTCGATGTGCTTGTGGCTTGTCCGGGTCGCTTGCTAGATTTGATGGATCGAGGCTCCTTGACACTTGACGATGTTTCGGTTGTCGTGCTTGACGAAGCAGATCGAATGGCTGATATGGGATTCATGGAACCAGTCTGTCAAATTCTTGATGCCTGTCAAAAGGACCGGCAAACAATTCTCTTTAGCGCCACCCTCGATGACGAAGTTGCCGACCTTGTCCGTGATTATCAAAATGAACCAGTCACCATCGAAGTCGGACCAAAAGAAGTAAGCATGGAAAGTATGACTCACCATTTTTGGTTGATGCCAAACTCCAAGAAACCAGATATCACATCTGAACTTATTCGAAAGTGTGGTCGAACCATTGTCTTCTGTCGAACTCGAGCAGGCGTTGACCGAGTTGGTGATGATCTTACCTATGAGGGTCTTGCTGTACAAACCCTGCATGGTGGATTAACCCAACGTGGTCGTGATAGAGCGATGGAACGTTTCCAGCACGGTGAGTGCATGGCGTTGGTCGCTACTGATGTTGCTGCGCGTGGCATCGACGTGGCAGGCGTGAATTGTGTGATTCATTACGATCCTCCTGAAAATGGTAAAGCGTACAAACACCGAAGCGGCCGAACAGCTCGAGGTGGCGCATCAGGTGTCGTGGTTTCGCTTGTCCAACGACCTCAGAAGCGCTCCTATGTTCGCATCCAAAGAAATGTTGGCATCAATGTAGAATTTATGCCTCCAGAGTTTTCAGTGCTTCCGGAATTTGAAGTTGTTTACATTGCGGCCGATCGCCGTTCACGTGAGCAAAATAGAGGCGGCTATAGCGGCGGTGGTCGAAGCGGCGGTGGCCGTGGTGGCTATGGCGGCGGTGGCCGAGGCGGTGGCGGAGGTTACCGTGGTGGCGGCCGAGGCGGTGGCGGAGGTTACCGTGGTGGCGGCCGAAGCGGTGGCGGAGGTTACCGTGGTGGTGGTCGAAGCGGCGGCGGAGGCTACCGAGGCGGCGGACGCAGTAGCGGTGGCGGACGCAGTAGCGGTGGCGGAGGTTACCGTGGTGGTCGCAACAATGACAGTGGCGGCGGACGCAGTAGCGGTGGCGGAAGCTATCGTGGCGGTGGTCGCAGCAACGACAGTGGTGGTCGGCCTAGATTCCGAGATGGTGGTCGTAGTGGCGGCAATGATTCAAAGCCAAACGATCGAGGTTCTAACGGTTCCTCGAAAGGATACAGGGGAGAAGCCCGCGGTCAGACGTACAAACCTTCCAAGAATTCGAAAAAAGGCTATGGCAACAGCCAAGCAAACAGGAATAACAGGCCTTCGAAGGGCGGATTCAAGCGTTCGGGCAGAGGCAAATGACCGAGTGATTTCATTCCTCTTCAGCGAGTGATGCTGGAGGCGAAAAAATCCCAAAGTCTTCCAAAATGTCGGACGCACCGGGCAATACAGGCAATACATCGTCAGTAACAAGACCTGTATTCTTGTAGATGCGATTGGCCAATTGTTCCTTTTTTGTTAGTCCTGGTCGAAGGATGGCGTACCTCTGACACGTCGTAGCGATGGTTTCAGGGCGCCCTCCCATCAAGAGTGGTACTCCGTTTATTGCCACAATCCCAATACCGATTTGAACATCGAGGTCCTTGAACCACTGGCGCTGACCTCGAACAATAAACGAACCCTTCCCAACGAACTCACCAGTTTGTGCGGTTTTAGAAACCTGAGCCGGCTTGACCGAATAGACGGTTCCGTGTGCGCCCCCGCCAGCCCATGCTCGGCTCCAACACAACGCCATTGACGCGGCTTCGAGTAACTTCTCATCGGTGATTCGCTCGTCACCAAGCTTGTCGACGATCCTAAACGCTGGGATATCCACGGGGATGTGAGCAGGTTTGTGCTCATCAACAACAAATCCTTGAGTTGCTCTTAGGCTGCAACTTGGTGCTCCATGCAAATCAGCGTGCAGGTATCGGTCCTCGCCCGACAAGTGCTTCTTGACAATCGAATCGTTTCCTTTGGCGTCCTTTCCTCCGACGAGTAAGTGCCCTCCGCTGATCATGCTCCAACGATGATGCTCAAACCAGAGTCGTTTGCTGCGTTTAATTTTGTTCAATTTTCCGCTCGCTTGTTGTTTTGCCTCTTTCTTTTGAGCACGTTGCAACTGAAGCATTGTGTCTTCCAAAGCATCGACAGCACCCTTTGTTTTGTCCTTCTGCTTTCGAGCGGCTTCAAAGTATCGCTGGGCGTTTTGATGGACGCTTTCGTCGATGGAAAGTGTGGCTTGAGGGCCTTTTGGTTCTCCGTGTTCGTCGGGGAGGATGCTAAGGAAACTACGTTCCGCTGGATTGAGTGACACAATCCAAGGAATAGCCTTCGCCATGGACTTAACTTCCTTCCATCCTATCGTTTCAATGGCTTCTGTGACCTGCTTGAGAAGGCTTTCCACATGCGTCCAATTGTTTTGGATGGTGTGGCCAAGCATTTGCTGTTTCTCAATCTTTTTGGAAAAGCCTGCGAGTGCTTTTTCTTGCTGGACTTTTCTTCGTTCGAGCCTTTCCACATCAGTTGAGTGACCTCTTCCCGGGGCGGCAATATCCAATTTCTCAGCCTCCCTGCGTGCGAGTGCTCCAGCATCATGAGCGCCCTTCCATGCGTCAACAGCCTCACAAAGTGTTGGGAATATTGCCTGCGCCATCCCCGCATGCGAAGGAAGCAGTGTTGGTGTGGCCTCAGAGGCATGTTGCTCAAAGAAACGGTCACGCAATCCATTTGCTTCCATTTCCGAGAATTCACTTTCCAGATTTGGAATGTCTTTTTCTTCAGTGGGCTTCATCAATAGAATCCCTTGACGAGTTTCAGCTAAATTGGTCAGCAGTGTCTGCAACGCTCCATGGACATCTTCAACAGGCGCATCTTGCGTGGCCATGTTTGGATCAAGACCTGCCAAATCACAGACAGCATTCGCATGGGTCCCACCAAGGTTTGCCTTCCCGCCAAGGGTCGAGACAAGGTCTCGGTCAGATGCTGAAAATAATTCAGAAAGTGTTGACTTGTCAAGTTCATGGGGGTCCATTGCGGCTGGAGGTGGTTGGTAGACAACCCCTTTCTTGAGGGTACGTCCTGCGTATGAGGCATGGGTCAACGGTTGGATGATGACACCGTCTTGATCTGTGAGGATGATGTTGCCATCTCTGAACACCTCGACGTACAAATGGTATGTGCCATGCTTTGTGTCAAAATCAAATCCTAACACTCGATCAAAGCCCAACTGCCTCACCGCCGTCATTCTTGCATTCTTCAAGTGCTTACGAAGTACCATGGCAAAAGGCGGGGGTGTCATTGGCATTGGGCGGTCCCGTTGAGATGTGTAAATTCTCGAACCTCGAACGAGCACTAAGTCAAACTGATCACTTTCCTTTGGATTAATTCGAAGTACGATCTGTTCATAGTGGGGCATGTACGCTTTCTTCACGTACGCACCAGCAAATGCATCCAGCTCTTGCGCCACTGCGCGAAGATCGAACCCGGACATTGTTGCTTTCACGTGCTCCCCTCACCATTGCATTATGTTCACGCTTCTTGAATACTCACTTGAAGCGAAGTAAGACCTTACCAATATTCTTACCATCATGGATATATTGGTGTGCTTTGGCAACATCTTCGGCTTCAAAAACAGAATCGATGACAGGTGCGAGTGCTCCGCTATGGATGCCTTCGAGAATTCGTTCCAACTGCTTCAGCATCACAGTTTCATTTTTCCAAGTCCCCATGTGAACCCCAAACACGCCACGGTTTCGTGTCATCAATCGTAGCGGGTCGAACTTTGGTGTCTTTCGCCATGCGAGGAAGGACCGAATCATACTTCTTTTCGAGCTGGGTGCTGCAGCAGACATGCCGTATGTGTAGAGGCGCCCTCCTTCTTTGAGGGCAGAGAGTGAGCGGCTGAGGTTATCGCCTCCAATTGGATCAAGGATATGGTCGACACCCTGGTTGTTAGTTGCCTTTTTTATGATTTCAACGAAATCCTCGTTATGCCGATCAATGGCAATTCCTCCATAGGTCTCAATGGTTGAACTCTTGTGACCGGATGCGGTAGCCCACACCTTTGAGACGCCAGCCCATTGACAAATTTGTAAAGCAGCAGTTCCAACGCCTCCAGCTCCTCCATGAATCAAAACCGAGTCATCCTTTGTCAAATGGCCAAGGTGGTGAAGCATGTGATGCGCAGTTAAGTAGGTCACAGGAATGGATGCAGCAACATCCAATCCAACTTCATCAGGGAGGACAAGAGCGCGTTGTGAATTCACGATCACGTGGCTTGCTTGCCCTCCGTTCGGAAGAGCAGCAACAACCCTTTGTCCAATCGAAAAATCAGTGACGCCCTTGCCAATAGCATCGACAATACCGCTCATTTCATATCCTGGTGTAAACGGGTATTTCGGCCTTGGTTGATACAACCCCAATCTCATCAAGAGGTCGGCGAAATTGATCCCAGCATAAGCGACTTCAATACGAATTTCACCTGCCTTTGGCGTTGGCATCTCCATTGGGATGACGGCAAGGGTGCTTGGACCTCCTGCTTTTGTGAGGACAATTCGCCTAGGCATGCCCTTGCCAATTGTTTTCCTTGAATGAACCCTGCGGTATCATTCAATCAGTATCCAACCGTTCTTTGACTGTCGAACTGTACCATCCCGCTCATGAATGAGTAAATGCGAGAGGGTTTGGTCCTCGGCTAGGCCGGGGTGGGCATCGGGAGTATCTGCATAGGCAAGCGCTGCAATCTTACGAATAGACTCAGCTTGGCCCACGGCATCGAGCACCCGCTGATGCCTTGCCCTGCGATGATTGATGTATCGGTCGAACACCTTCGTCGGTTGAGCGATGACTGGTCCATGAGATGGGAATAACAAATGTGGTTTGCGCTGTTTCAATCGTTCAAGTTGCTCGATGTAAAGAGCCATATCGCCTGAATATGGAGGAATCAGGATTGTTCCAATTCCTGCAACCATATCCCCAGCAACGAGCCCGGCTTCACCTAACAGGCAGACGTGGCCGGGGTGATGACCAGGCGTAATCAGTACCTCCCAAGTCGTTGCACCGAGTGTGAGTAGTTCACCATCGTTCAAAATCCGGTCACACTTGACACTCTTATTGGTATGTTCACTCCCCCAAACTGGGACATCAAAAGCCTCTCTAAGCAAGCCCATGTCGCCTATATGGTCGCCATGTGAATGGGTGAATAAGAGCGCTACAAGGTTGCCCTGATGGCGCTCAACAGCCGTTGCTAAATCTTCCATTCCTTCTCGTAGGTGAGCTGCTGGATCGACGAGAATAAAATCACCATTTGGGTCGCCTAGCAGGTAAGCATTGGTGTGGTCTGCAGGGGGTAAAGTCGCTGTTTTGACTGGTACCACTTCCACGCCATGTGCAAAAAGGATTGATCTCCGACCGGGAAGGCGACTTGCGATGTCGCTGGCAGCCTCTTCCATCCGATCGTTGGTGCGCTGAAGGACACGATTAATCTCCATGAGCAACGTTACAACAGGCGGCGCCACTTTGATTTCATGCCTCGACCAGCGTTCCAAAATCGTGCTGGGCTTGGCCCACATGAGTTCAGTAAACTCTGTTTGAGGCTCCAAATCAATTTCAGGCATGCTGGACGCTTCACCAGCATGAATGTGAAGGAAGGCGTTGTCAAACTGCACAGGTCCAAATGGAGGGGTAATACGATGGCAGAGCACCTTCAATTTGCTTCGGTCATGAGGAACATGCCCCTCCAAAGCAAGCGGGAGGTATCGTGTTTTGTCAGCGATGATTTCTGCACGAACCTCTGGGGCGATGGCAACCAATCCTTTGCTCGATGGAGCAAGGCCTAACTCTTCGCTCATCTCCCTTAGGATACAGGCGATTGTTTTCGATTGTGGCCCTTCAAGCGCTTGTAGTTGCTCAACCGCTGCTGCATCAACCCTCGAAACGCCGCCGCCTGGAAACGCCCAGTATGAAGGAAAGGCTCGCATGGTGGGTGAACGGAGGCCAAGCAGAACCTCGACCCCATCAGGCCCGTCTCGCGTCATGGTCATGGTTGCGGTTGGACGAGGCGGTCGGCGTTGCAACGAGGCGAGCGTAACACCTTCTGGGACCTCACTCATGATTCGTGCTCGAACGCCCGGGCTTCAAGGCTTTGCATACTCGCGGAAGCGTGAAGGTCTTGTATCGGGGTGTCGTGGAAAATCCATGGCGGCGCAATCGGTGGAAGAAGAACTCGCTGAGTTAGCGGAACTCGTTCGCGAGGCAGAGCGTCTCGGAATTGATCCTTGGCCACCTGATAAGAAAGAACGACCTTGGGCCAAATGGGCACTTGGTTCGTTCATGATTATTCTCATGCTCAGCGCAGTTTCGAAGGTCTTGTTTCGCTTCGTATCCATCGAAGGATAAGGCCACTTTGAGAACCACTTCATCGAACCGCTGAATTGAAGAGGGAAAGGCGATTCGCCAAAACAACAGTCCCTTAGTGTAGCGGTCCATCATGGAGGATTCTGGTTCCTCCGACCTCGGTTCAAATCCGAGAGGGACTACCACCGCTCATCTCCAGTGAGATTGAAGTCACACATGTGTTGGGATTGGCATGGCGAAGGTGGAACTTTACACCAACAAAGGGTGTGGAGCTTGCGTCAGCGCAAAGCGTCTTTTCGACAGAAAGGGGGTTGCCTATGAAGAAAAGAAACTCGGCTCTTCAGTACGAATGGATCGGGAATTTTTGATTCGCACAAAAGGAAGTAAATCGGTTCCCCAAATTTTCATTGATGATGCATGGATTGGTGGCTTTGATGACCTTCTGGAGTACGATAAAGCCAGCGAACTGGACTGGCGCCTAGGTCTTGAAGAAAAACCAAATGTGGGCCTCTTTCTTCGTTTTACCCGCTTCATTAGGGGACAGAAATTCTGATTCAAATCGGCATGGATTTGCCAGATTCCGAACTGTTCGGTTTGAGTGTGAAACTCGTGACCATTTGCATGGCGCTTCCAGAACTGATGGTGCCGCTGTAATCTCTTGACTTTCCGTGAACCATCACTCGTAATCTGAAGGTGGTGGTCTTCTTTGTGCGTCGCTTACGATGGTGCTTGTAAAAGTGAACGCCAACCTTGTATTTCCCAGGCGGTGCTTCACCGGTCCAGACCACATTCTCAACAGGATTGTTGCTGACAGGGCGCACGTTCATGTCGACGTCCAGTTCTCCACCACATTCACTCTTCTTGTTGTTGAAGTAAATGCGTTCACCAGATGGGCAAAACACGTGCATGTCTAGATCGTTGTAATCATCCCATGCGAGGGAGAGTTGTACTTCACCGGCTTTGCCACCTTCTCGCTCGAGCCGTTCTTCGATGTCGTCTTCTTCGGGAGCAATTGTTTCAATTACGGTGACACCGCTTCCAATTTCCTCCTCCTCAACAAGCGCTGCATGCTCATTCAAACCTTCTTGGTACTCTTCAATCCATGATTGTCGTTCGACCAACAGTTCCTCACGTTGCTCTTCTTCTTGTTTAGGTTCGAGTTCCTCTTCATCGAAGAGGTCGGCGACAATCAATCGCAAGAATTGGATGTTTTGATTTCGAGCAACGTCCCTTTTTTGGTAGGCGACGATTTCCTCTTCGTCCAAATCTTCAACTTGGCGTCCACGAATATTCTGTACGTAGCGTCGTCGTTGTTCGAAATGAGGATTGTATTTCGCCCGACGGGCCGCCAAAAGTTCACGTTGTTGACGGGACTTTCGAAGGCGAACGCCAACAACAAACATGGCAAGGATTGCTATGCAACCCAAGGCGATTGCAATGGTGCTCATCAGGGTGCCATCCCTCCCACTCCTTTATTGGAGATTCGGCGATGTTTCATCTTCAGCCAAGCAATGCGGCGTTAAGTTCATCGAGAATAGCTTTGCTTGGTCGCAAATCGTCATCTGAAACATCGATCAAAGGTGTGTCAACAAGGCCCAAGTCTTCAGCCAATGCAGGCTTGGTATTGTCGAAATACAACAACCCAGTGACGTGCTTTTGGCTTGATTCAGCCTCATGAAGTGCCGTGAGTGCAGCTACTGCACTTCCGGGGTCATGTTCCGCTGAGATGGTTTCCAACCGGATGGTTGAGCCATCATGGAGTTCAATGTCTCGGAAATGCCCTTCCGGTACTTCGATTTCTTGAACTGGGTTGAAGTGAGGGATGTAATCTGTCATATGGAGGGTGATTTCGTTTTCTTTCACATAGCCGTACGAGCGCATGGATTCATCGTTGTTGTTGAAGGTCACACACGGGCTGATGACGTCGATAAGAGCGAAGCCTTTGTGGGACATAGCTGCCTTGAGGAGCGATGTCAGTTGTTTCTTCGACCCTGAGAAAGAGCGAGCAACAAATGTGCATCCTAGATTGATGGCAAGAGCGCACAAATCGATTGGCTGCGTTTCGTTTGGCTTTCCTTTCTTCTTCTTCGAGCCCACATCTGCTGTTGCAGAATATTGACCTTTTGTCAATCCGTAGACGCCGTTGTTTTCGACAATGTAAACCATGTCCATATTTCGGCGAATAGCGTGAATTAGCTGGCCGATTCCGATGGATGCGGAGTCGCCATCCCCAGACACGCCAAGATAGAGCAAGTCTTTGTTGACGGCGTATGCACCGGTGGTGACTGATGGCATACGTCCGTGAACAGTGTTGAATCCGTGGGACTGTCCAAGGTAGTATGCTGGTGTCTTTGAGGAGCAACCAATGCCTGACATCTTAGCGATGCGGTGGGGTTCAATCCCGTTTTCCCAAGCGGCTGCGATGATGACGTTTGAGATTTGATCGTGGCCACAACCAGGGCACAGTGAAGACTTTCCTCCTGTGTAACTGTCTTTTGGTTCGTTGATGACATTAAGTTTCACAGCTCGGGCGGGTCGTGCAGGTCGGTCGCTCATTGGTTCACCTCCTCGAGGGTGGCTAGGATTTGGTCCGCATAGATGCGAGCCCGAGGCGGCATGCCGTCGCTGTAAGCAACAGAATGGACCTTGGTGATCAAATCGTTTGGCAGTTCCTTCCGGAGGATACCATAGAGTTGGCCGTCTCGATTAATCTCGAGAACAATTGTGGTCTGATGTCGACGGATGAAGTCTTGAACGCCGCTGTGGAGCGGGAGTGCACGAACTCGGCATTGACTCACTTTGAGTCCAGTATGTTCCAACATGTCGTCAATTTCTTGAATAGTATTTTCCATACTTCCAAGGTAAATGATACCAACTTCACATTCTGTTTCTTCGCGCAGGATTGGTGCAGGTAGGTGGTCTCTTGCCCCGTCGATTTTGTTCTTCAATCGCTCCATGAGGTCGAAGTAATCCTTTGGTTTCTCGGAGTAAACCCCTTTTGGATTGTGCCCAGTGCCTCTGTAAAGAATTGGATCTAAACCAGATCCAGGAAGGGTTCGATAGGGAATGCCATCCCCGTCAACATCCAGATATCGACCAAATTCTTCGAAAGCCTCGAACACATCCTTGTCTCGAACAACCTTACCTCGATCCATTGGCTTGTCTGGATAAGTGAATCCTTCACAAGCCCAACGATTCATTCCAAGGTCGAGGTCACTCAGTCCAAAGACCGGGGTTTGGAAGCGTTCGGTAATGTCAAATGCTCTCCACCCAAATTCGAAACATTCCTCGACCGTGCCGGGAATGAGGACGATATGTTGTGTATCGCCATGGCTTCCTTCGTATAGGAGCGTAATATCGGATTGTTGTGTTCGCGTTGGGAGACCTGTCGATGGACCTACACGGTTGACGTCCCAAAACACAGAAGGAATTTCTGCAAAGTAACCCAAACCAATGAATTCCTGCATCAATGAGATGCCGGGGCCCGAGGTGGCGGTCATGCCTCGTCCGCCAGCCCATCCAGCGCCGAGAACCATACCTGCTGCTGCCAGTTCATCTTCTGCTTGAATGACGGCACATGTGGCACCTCCTTCATCATCCACGCGTAATTGTGGGATGTAGTTGATGATGCCTTCAGCAAGGGATGATGATGGAGTGATTGGGTACCAGGCCAACATCTGGACGCCGCCGAAGATGGAACCAAGAGCAGCAGCTTCGTTTCCGTCAATGAAGAACTTGGGTGTTTCAATCTCCCTTGCTTCAACAACATATGGGTCCTCTTTGGTGAAGTTATCTTTGAAGTAGTCACGGCCAAGTCCTAGTGCTGTAATATTGAGTTCAATTGCACTTTCCTTGCCTTTGAATTGCTTTGCCACCGCGTCTTCTAACGCTGCCTGATCAATCCCGAGCATTTCTGCAAGCACGCCAACATAGATGATGTTGGTTACGAGTTTGGCAATTTTAGGATTGATTTTTCGAGCGAGCCCCATCATAGGAACAGGGTAAGAGATCACATCATCACGGGTCATTTCCATCTTTGCATTTTCGTTCCAAATAACAACGGTTCCAGGTTCGAGCGCAGCGAGATCTTCGTCCCATGTCGCTGGATTCACTAAGACTTGAATGTGGGTTCGGTCTCCCGGTGCTTGGTAGCCATGATCTGAAAGTCGAACGATGTACCATGTCGGTAGTCCCGAAATGTTGGAGGGAAACATGTTCTTTCCGCTGACGGGTACGCCCATCTCAAAAAGAGACTGAAGCAGGATGAGGTTGGCGGATTGGGAGCCAGTTCCGTTTGCGGTTGCGATGTTGATGGTGTAATCGTTTGCAATGGTTTCCATTGTGTGTTCCCTCAGTGCCGACTCACCGCAGTGAGGGCTGTATAGGCTCGGGTTCCGCATGCACCCTTTGAACATGTTGATGTGGCTCTCCGTAAATTTGTATGAATTTGTGGGTATTTGAGGTCGTTCACAAGAGCCGTGACGCTCAAAAAAGGTTAGCACTTCGGAAGTGGTATGGCCGACAGTAAAACGACCGAAGCCGACATGCGTAAATCAGTGTGGGACAAGGCGGAAAAATCATTGGCCAAAGGCAAATATGAAGGCGCTCTTGAATCATTGAGAAGCATCGATGCATCAGGTGAACATCCAACAACTTTGAGGATCGCTGGCGAGGCTACATGGGCGAAAGCAAAGGACACTCGTTCAAAATCGGACTATCGCAATGCTGCAAGTTTATTCCGCGATTCACTCAAAGGAAATCCAAAGGATAAGCGAACCAGTACCATGTACAATAACCTGCGAAATGAAATGCAAGACGTAGGAATCTCAGAAACTGCATTCCCGCCCTTGGTGAGGGATGGAACTCCAACTGTAGCTGGGGTGTTTGCATTTGGAGCCGCACTGTTGTTGATTCTCGCCGGTATTTCAGCGCTTGGCGCCCCTCAGGCAGACGGCGAACACGTCGTCTTTGAGATGTCGTGGACCAATGCTGACGGTACGTTTGAAACTGGGGAGATTACCATTGAACTCTACAGCGCAGAAGCGCCTACACACGTCGAGAACTTCAAGGAACTCGTTCGTGACGGTTCCTATGACAATACCATTTACCATCGGATCATCGAAGGCTTCATGCTTCAAGGAGGCGACTTCACGAATGGCGATGGCACCGGCGGTCATGCGGCTGTCTGGGATGGATACTGCAACGGGCAAGCTACGAGTTCATCTTCATCTTGCGCCAAGACGTCTTGGACCATCGGCGATGAAGCGGACAACGGTTTGAGGCACGCACCTTACATGCTTTCGATGGCGAAAACCAACAACGCACACACTGGAGGTTCACAATTCTTCATCGTCTCTCCAGATTCGACACCATCCCATTTGGATGGCGTTCACACCGTGTTTGGCAAGGTCATTGGCGGCCAAGATGTGGTCGACAAAATCGATGCGGTTGAAACAGGTGGCTCACAAGGCAGCGACCCTGTGAATCCAGTCACTCTCGTCGATGCATCGTTTAGTGGAAGTTCTTCTGATGCTTGGTGGCAGTTCTGGTGAACTGCTTTCGTTGACAATTGATGCCCAGCGATAGGAGCCTAGTCAAGGGTTTTGTTCATACATTAGTGCCAATTGGGGTAGGTCATGGCGACCTTGGACCCGTTCAATGCACGCAGAACTCTTTCAGTTGGTGGGGAGTATTACGCTCTGGCTGGCCTTGATGAACAAGGCATTGATACGTCTTCTCTTCCCTACTCGATTCGAATCCTTCTCGAAGGAGCACTACGCGGTAATGATGGTTTTCTGGTCAGTGAAAAGGACATTAGAAATATCGCAGGGTGGACTCCAAATGGGGAACGTGGAGAAATACCATTTCGCCCATCCCGAGTCATTCTTCAAGACTTCACTGGCGTTCCAGCCGTCGTTGATCTCGCAGCACTAAGAGACGCTATGGTGGAAATGGGTGGCGACCCCGAAAAAGTCAATCCACAGGTCCCAGTTGACTTGGTCATTGACCACTCTGTCCAGGTCGATATTGATGGTTCGAACAGCGAAGCCCTCGATATGAACCTCGACATCGAATACCACCGAAATATGGAGCGGTACACCTTCTTGAAATGGGGCCAACAATCCTTGGCGAATTTCCAAGCCGTCCCTCCATCCCGTGGAATTGTCCACCAAGTCAATTTAGAATACCTTGCAAGCGTGGCGCGTCAAGAGGATGGCGTTTGGCTTGCAGATACCCTTGTGGGAACTGATTCGCACACCACTATGATCAACGGATTAGGGGTGCTTGGTTGGGGTGTTGGAGGTATCGAGGCTGAAGCAGTGATGCTTGGACAACCAATTTACATGCTTGCCCCAGACGTTGTTGGTGTGCGATTGACAGGGAGTCTCAATCCTGGCGTCACTGCAACGGACATGACATTACGAATTGTCGAAATCTTGCGTGAGCACGGGGTTGTTGGGAAATTTGTGGAATTCTTCGGAAGCGGAATGGCAGGATTAACGCTTGCTGACCGGGCCACTATTGCCAACATGGCTCCCGAATACGGTGCCACATGCGGTTTCTTCCCTGTCGACGAGCGAACATTGGACTACATGCGCCTGAGTGGACGAGAAGACGATGCCATTGCCGGTGTTGAAGCCTACGCTCGTGCCCAAGGTTTTTGGTTTGAGGCAGGTGCAGCCGAAAAGTCATACACGGCTACATTGGAACTTGATTTGACATCCGTGCAACCAGCACTAGCAGGTCCTAAGCGCCCACAAGATCGAGTTGACCTTTCGAACATGAAATCACATTTCCTTGAATCTTTGACTCATGAACTTGGTCATCATGGCCACGGTTTGGCTCCTGAAGATTTGTCAAAGGGTGCTCTTGTTGAGCGCGATGGAAAAACATACGATTTGAATCACGGTGATGTTGTCATTGCAGCCATCACAAGTTGTACCAACACCTCAAACCCAGACGTGATGCTGGCTGCCGGTCTTTTGGCACGAAACGCACGAAAGCACGGTCTTGAAGTCAAGCCATGGGTCAAGACTTCCCTTGCGCCCGGTTCGCGTGTTGTCACCGAGTACTATGAGGCAACGGGGCTTCAGGAGGATTTGAACGCACTTGGATTCAACGTTGTTGGTTACGGATGCACCACATGTATTGGGAACTCAGGGCCAATCCCGGAAAAAATCGAAGCAGCTATTGATGAAGCAGGCCTCATTGTCGGTTCTGTGATTTCAGGAAATAGAAACTTCGAGGGTCGAGTTCATGGCAAAGTCAAGGCCTCTTACCTTGCAAGCCCACCTTTGGTGGTTGCTTATGCTTTGGCGGGCTCATTGGAAGTTGACCTTTCGACCCAACCAGTTGGCTATACACCGGAAGGAACGCCTGTGATGTTGAGTGAACTCTGGCCGAGTGATGACGAACTTGAAGAGGCCCTTTCTGTCATTACGCCTGAGATGTTCCGCCAACGCTACGCTGATGCAATGAATGAACCCCGATGGGACAGCATACCGTCCGAGGCAAGCCCACTCTATCCTTGGGCGCCAGAATCAACCTACATACGTCTCCCAACATTCTTTTCTGGACTTTCAGCAGAATCTCAACCAATCACTAGCATTGATGATGCTAAGGTCTTGCTTAAACTGGGCGACTCGATCACAACCGATCACATCTCGCCTGCGGGTGCATTCCCTGCAGATGGCCCAGCAGGCTCGTGGTTGGTTGAGCGCGGTATTGAACGTACGGATTTCAATTCCTTCGGCAGTCGCCGCGGAAACCACGAAGTGATGATGCGAGGCACCTTTGCAAATGTGCGGATCCGAAATCAAATGGCTCCGGGAACCGAAGGTGGTTTTGCTCGAGATTTTGCCACTGGTGAAATCGTTTCCGTCTATGATGCAGCACAGAGTTACGATGGGCCAAAGGTGGTTCTCGCAGGAAGCCAATATGGCACAGGTTCTTCGCGCGATTGGGCTGCAAAGGGCACGTACTTGCTAGGTGTTGGCGCCGTCATTGCCACGTCCTTCGAACGGATTCACCGCTCAAACCTCGTTGGCATGGGTGTTCTCCCAATGACCTTCATGGAAGGTGAATCTCATGAAGCCCTCGGCCTTGATGGAACGGAAACATTCACGATTCCTGTTGGCGATGATGTTCAACCGCTTCAGATGATTGAAGTGACCGCAACCCGGACAGATGGCTCGACCATTGTATTCTCTGCTCAGATCCGACTTGACACACCGGTCGAAGTTGAGTACTATCGAAACGGTGGAATTCTCCATACCGTACTGCGACAACTTGCAACCTCTGAATAACTCACATTCATATGAAATCTGAACCGAGAACCTATTCGGCAAATTCAAGAGCAGTTTAACCGAGGGATGGCTGATGGCGAAACTTCGTGGTAATGTTCGTTATCGTTTCCGCTCGGATGAGCATGATGTGAATGTTCTCCTTGAAGGAGAAGCATCTTGGATCGAGGGGCGTGTGAAGGAACTTGGTCTTCAAGGGGTCGGTTGGTCAATGCCAATCGGTACCGAGGTCCAAGCGACCAACACCTCAGGTTTAGCTCCGCATAAAACGACCCTGAAGGATGAATCCGATGATGCTCCGATTGGTGAGAAGCCTCTCGACATGGGACCAACTCCAGATCCAGGCCGAATACCAGTTGTTCGCCGTCCAATTGGCCAACTCGACCTCGGTGTCGAATTGGAGGCCATTGGTTTGCAAGTGCCCGAGCGTCCAGATCCGATCGAATTGATGGAGGCTTTGGATGAAATGGAAGAGCCCCGGCCAGTCCAGGGTGCAATGAGCATCGACCCCATGGCGGAGGCTTGGTTGCGTGAATTAATGCATCTTGTCGTCAGAGAATATGGCATTACTGCCCTGCAAACTGAAGTGATTGAGGAGGTAGCCAGTAAGAAACTCGGTAATCGAGAGGGAACTGCCTTGGAAGTGTGGCTTGAGTCGTTGTTTGGTGCTGGTAAATTAGTCAAGGTGCACGGTGGCGACGCTACGGGCTGGGGCCCCTCGCCGGGTTGGCTTAAGGGTAAATTTTGACACCTTAGGGCTGCCCAAAACAGCAATGTTCGGTGTTATTTTTACGCCGATTTTCTACCGGAATATTGAATTTTCTTTTTTCGTGTTAAACGGGGTACTGCGAAGAAAAGCGGGTAGGATAATTGTGAACTTTAGAACAAAGGAATTAAAGTGCAACGGGCATTGGCCGAAGCAGTGATGTTGATGTTCTCCAAAAACAACCACAATAACAGCCGCGCCTTGAGCATGTTCCTTGTCATGCTGATGGTTTTGTCGACAACCGCCGCCCTTGCAACAACTGCTAGCGCTTCAATTGCCCGTTCATACACCACAAATCGTGATCCGTTGGACGTCGCTATCGGCGATTTCAATTGTGACGGGTACAATGATTTGGCTGTGGCGACAGAAGGAACCCACACCATCAGTATCCTATGGAACGATGGAAACGGAGATTTTAGCGAACGTCAAGACATTTGGGTCTCAAAGAACCAAAGCCGAAATGCTGACTGGGATGAATTCTCGAACGTTCAATTCATCGAAGTTGGTGAATTCACTGGCGACGGAGCTGATGACATCGTTATCTTCCAACGCAACAATCCATTCAAGACCGATGATAACGGCGCACCAGCAGGAGAACCCGGAAACGTCACCATTATCGAAAACGCTGGATGCAACGACAACTCTTGGAGCATCGGAGAGCGATTCACCCACTTCTGGGCTTGGGACCTCGCAGTGGGCGATGCGGATCAAGACGGAAACGATGACATCTACATTCTCGACCTCTTGAGCGATCTTTCATCGCAACGTGTCGTCACCTACCGTGGACCAATTTCTTCAGCGAGCCAGGGCATGATTACGACCCTCGGGCCATCGAATCAAAACGCATACCGTAGTTTGGAAGTTGGCGACTGGGGTGAAACTGAAACCGGTGGACTCAGCGGCACTTGCACCGACGATGATATCTATCTTCTTCGTTCCGAAGGTGTTGATTATTCCACTGGACAATCCACCAACCCTGGAAACAGCGATAACATCTCCATCGTCGAGTATTCCTGTTTGACAAACACGTACCCAGCAACCTACAGTTTCAACACTGCGACTCCACAAACTGGAACAAGCATCATCAACATGAATGTTGAATTTGCAAATGATTTCGATATCGGAGACATTGATGGAGACGGAGAAATCGACGCCATGGTGCTCAACGACGGAAACGTGGAAAACGTCAGTTTCGTGACTTCTGCTTCCTCAGGAAGTTGGTCGACGCCTTCCCGTGCCTACTTCGGACCGTATATCTCCTACGCCGTCACAGTCGCTGACCTCAATGGCGACGGTGAACCTGATTTCGTTAACCCAACAGTTGCCTACCAGCAAAACAGCAGTGACTCTGCAGGTGGTTCCACCTCGAACTTCTACCTCAACTTCCCAACCACGGTCCAAGTGACGCTTTCGGACGGAAGTGGGTCACATCTCACTCCTCTTTCCTATGAGGCAGGCCGACGACCGAGCATGGTCGAAGTAGGTCAACTCGCAGGTGCCTCGAATTCAGCACCAGATATTGTTGTTGGACACACCAGTTATGATTTCGGTAGTTGGGTGGACAACTTCGGATGGGAAGGGCAATACGATACGATTACCGTTGTCGAAATGGACAACAAAGATCTTGCAGTCACCTCTCTTGAAATTAATCCAACCGACAACTTCTTCGGAATCGTTGGGGAAGGTACTCGTGACATAAACGTCACAGTGACCAACACTGGAATGGACATTCTCAACGGTCAAAGCGCAACGCTTGATCTTGAACTCAAGGTTGTTGATGAGGCTTCATCAACAAACAACACAGTTTACCAAATGGATTGGGACGCTCCAGAGGACAAGACCGGCTGTGGTACTGGCTGCAGTTGGGCTTTCGAAGAATACATCGATCAAGCTACAAAGTGGCACGAAGAGACAAACCACTCCATCGGTGCTTCTGATGGAAACAACGATCCAAACGTTTCTGCAAATTATCAA
>VMHT01221695.1_pt1 | contig 20774 bp, 13 predicted proteins | sample 4693611 | NCBI WGS metagenome assembly VMHT01 (sample SAMN12280063, study PRJNA550983) | marine metagenome | isolation source: seawater sampled from same location over 5 years 0.02-0.2 micron viral filtrate | place: USA: collected off the coast of southern California halfway between the port... ...
GGGAGGTCCAAATCAAAGGAGATGCTGGTGCCGAACGTTTTCTGGCCACCAGGGTTATTCATGGCGGCAGGTGGTTCTCCATCAATAAAAATATATTCTCAAAAACCCCGAATGAGGCTGAAAACCTCAGGTTTCTACGGCGCAGCCGACAAAGCAGCGGTCAACCACAACCTACGTTCAGAAAGTCTTAGAAAGAGGCGTTTTGTGGGATAACCATGGGACAGAAGACCCACCTTGTGAACATTTTCGGCATGACCTGCGGTTGTTGCTCGGGACGAGTGAATCGCGCCCTGCAAGCCAACCCTGACGTGCTGGATGCCATCATCACGTTCAAATCCGAAAAGGGCTCGGTGCTGACCACCGATGCACTGTCAACAGAAGACGTGATGGCCATCATCGCTGCCACAGGGTTTGACGTTTCTGCCTAACGGCCGAACATCGGCGGTTTCAAAACCGGACGACACTGCGTAACGCCTGCGCGGGGGTCGCCCAGCTTGGTCAACGGCGGTGGGTTTAGGTCCCATTCCTTATCGGTTCGCAGGTTCGAATCCTGCCCCCCGCATATTCTCAGTAAAGCGTTTTACAACCGAATGCTCGGGCGCTGAAGTTTCAAATACATATCCGGAAACGAGGCCTCATGAGAACCTGGTTCTTCCTCGGCCTCGCCATTGCTTCAGAGGTCACGGCCACGGCCTCGCTCAAAGCCAGCGAAGGGTTCACCAAACTCGTCCCCTCCATCGTCGTCATCGCTGGTTATTCAGCGGCGTTTTACTTCCTCTCCCTCACCCTCGAAGACATACCAATTGGCGTTGCTTACGCCGTGTGGTCCGGCGTAGGTGTCGCCGCCATCGCCCTGATCTCGGTGTTTTACTTGGATCAAAAAATCGACCTGGCCGGCGTGGTGGGGATCAGCCTGATCGTCGTTGGCGTCATCGTCTTACGCCTCTTCAGCGAAAGCGGTGTCGAGGCGTGATACCCCTCCTTCGTAGTGTTTGATAAAGGGGGAGTGGGAGGCGGATTTACCCGCGGGGGTCGCCCAGCTTGGTCAACGGCGCTGCGTTCAGGTCGCAGTCCTTATCGGTTCGCAGGTTCGAATCCTGCCCCCCGCACCACGACAGTCCCTGTTCCGATAACCGCACGGTACATGCGCCGGGGACATGTTTATACCTGTTTTTTCTGTATAGAATTACATGAGAAAAAGCCTTTCAGTCATGATGGTCATGCTCCTCGTCTTGTCCGGATGTTTGGGATTCGGCGGAAACGACGAACAGGACTCTGAAGAAGCCACCAACCTCGGCCCCGACACCGATGGCGACGGTTTGCTTGACATCTACGACAGCGACGACGACAACGATCGATGGGAGGATCTTGATGAACTGAACTGCATGAGTGACCCGCTCGACGCCACCGATGTTCCAACGGATTTTGACAGCGATTGGTTCTGCGACCTAAGGGATTTTGACGACGACAACGACGGGTATCCCGACACCGACGAAACACTGTGCGGCACCGACCCTCTCGACGCCACGAGCGTCCCCTCGGACATGGACAACGACGGATTGTGCGACTCGATGGACGACGACATCGACGGAGATGGCGTGAACAACGACGAGGATTTTGCTCCAGGAAACCCAGATAAGTGGCAAGGGATCGCCGGATGCACCGATGCTGCGGCCTTCAATTACGACGAGGAAGCAGAATCAGACGACGGATCGTGCTTCACGCTGGAAGCTGCCGAAGAAGCGGTGAACGTTGCCCTGATGGGGCTCGTACGAATGGAAATGACGCAGTCCGACACCTCGGATTTCCTCTCCAGCAACTCCATCGTGAGGATAACCATCGTTCAAGACGAGTCAAACAACCTCTCCAGCATCACGTACGCCTTGTTCGACGGCGATGAAGAAACGGGTTCGGCCACCTACACATCCATCAACAGCGGGTACGTACAGGTCGAATTGAACTCGGACGAAACAGGTATCGACCAACGATATCTTGTCAGCAGCGTCTACGAAGAGATTCACGACGCAGCCGGCATGGCTCATTGCGAAAACGACGGCCTCCGTTGGTATTGCCTCGCCCACGAACATCTCCACTACGACTGGAGCGGAAACGATGAACATCAAGACGAGCACCACGAGGAGGAACGGTGCTACAACCCTGACACTCACGAAGTCTACGAATCCACGCAGGAGGAGTGCGAAGATGCAGGTCACTATTGGATGGAGGACGATGACCACGACGATCACGACGACCATCGTGCCCGAAAGTCGGCTCCAAACGCCAACAGTGGAGACCTCGTCTACCACCGGTACGCTTGCGCAAACGGCGAGGTCGTGAAGATCGCAGCCGTCAACAACGGCGTGGACGATTGCGGCGACGGGAGCGATGAGGCGATGATGCAGACGGACGGGACCACCTTCACGTGCGACGACGGTTCAGTCGTGCCGTTTGAGCGGGTGAACGACGGTGAATCGGATTGCCCCGACGGCTCGGACGAATCGATTTTCATTGGCGATTACTGGAATTGCACCAACGGCGAAATGATCTACAGCATGTACATCAATAACGGACGTGCCGACTGTGAGGATGGTTCGGATGAACCGCACTACGACATGACACCGTACGAAGTTTCGACCTACGCGTGCGAGGACGGCAACACCGTCTTGTTGAGCAAGGTCAACGACGGGAACGATGACTGTCCTGACGGCACCGATGAACATCCATCTGGAACGCAGCAATGGCTCTTTGACGAGTTCGGTTGCGATGATGACTACGGTGTTGAGATTCCGGTCATTCGCGTCAACGACGGTGTTGAAGACTGCCCAAACGGTGCGGATGAACCCGCTTACGATGCGGCTGGAGACGAAACCAACATGTTCGAGTGTTACACGTTCAACGGCGACGATGACGACGACGACCACGACGAGGACAACGACCGGCTGTACATCCCCATATCAGCGGTCAACGACGGAGTTACTGATTGCGACGTCCGACAAGACGAGGCGGCCCTTGCAGGAAACGTAACCGAGCGATGGTTCGGTGAAACCACTTGGGATGACGAAGACGGCGGGGATGAAGTTCACTGGGAAAGTTATGACGATGGCTACTGCGAGTGGGAAGGCACTGACGAAGACGACGACCGTTGGTGGTGCAAGAACGACGAAACCGATGATGAGTGGGAAAATTGGTGGTATTACTGCGAAAACCACGGTGCTGACTGGCACTGCACCGACGACTTTGGACAAAGCGAGTCGTACGAAAACTCCGCAAACGGGCAACAGTGGAGCGGCAGTGGAGGGGACAATCCGGAGGTTTGCCTGTATTACGGAGACGACTTCCACATTCCCTGGAGTTGGGTCAACGACGGTATAGACGATTGTGACGATGGAACCGATGAGCCGTCCTACGATGCAAACGGACAGGAAAACTCAACCGTTCTCTGCGACGATGGTACTGAAATCCTCCTCTCGAAAGCCAACGACGGGCAGAGCGACTGTCCGGAAGGAGAGGACGAGGCTTCGTTCGTGCTTGACCTTCGGTACACGTGCGACAACGGTGTAACCATTGATTTTGATGAGACAAAAGACGGGAGGCACGACTGCGAGGACCACAGCGATGAACCCGAGTATGAACTCGAAGAGTTAACCGACTTCACGTGCGACGACGGGACGACCGTTCCGTTTTCAAAAGCCAACAACAACGAAAACGATTGCCCAGAGGGCGAGGACGAACCCACGTTCGAACAGATCGAGTACACCACCTTTGAGTGCAATTCGGGCGACACCGTGCCGCTCTCCTCGGTCAACGACGGACAAAACGACTGCCCGGGGGGCGACGACGAACCAACGTACAGTCCAGTCACTCAAACCGAGACATCGACGTATTCTTGCCTGTATTCTGGAGAGACGATCGCCTTGTCGTCGGTCAACAATGGAGAGCAGGATTGTGAGGACGGTACCGACGAACCGCAGTACTATCAAGATGAGACGAGCGAATTCACCTGCAACGACGGGTACACGACGCTGCCGCTTTCGTACGTGAACGACGGCCACGAAGACTGCATGGACGGGTCCGATGAACCCCAGTATGTCATGCCAGAGGACGGGAACACCCTGGTGTGCAACGACGGTTCCATTGTCGGCATTGACAAATTCAACAACGGCGTCAACGACTGCGCCGACCGCAGCGATGAGGTGGATGTCTTCCTCTGCGAAGACAATTGGAGGACGATTCAACTGCGCCAAGTCAACGACGGAACAGAAAACTGCTACGACGGTTCCGATGAGGTTCAAATCGACGATGTGAACGTCGTGGAATGCTACGGCGGTGAAGATTCGGTCAAAGTGTCTCAATTCCACGACGGTCAGTTCGATTGCGAGAGCGGATGGGACGAAATGCAGTTTGACCCGTGGCGAGATTGCGAGTGGAACAGCGACGAGACCGGATGGATGTGCACGGAGGTGCACCTCGATCCCGAGGAAACGTGGGAAGCGAGCGTCCGCAACACCTTCGGCCAGTCTGAACGGATGGTCCTGTTCACCACAACCAGCGACGGAACGACCGTTGAGGCTGTGTTTGACGCGGAGACTTACGAACTGCTTACGCTGGAGATAACACCGGACGAAAACAACCACTACGATACCGAACACATGAAGCTCACCACAGCGCTCAATGACCCAACGATGGCGAACACGCTTGTTGTTGACCAAACACTGGACGTTCACGCACCGCCCTTCGCTGTGTACTTCGACGGCGAAGCCCGTCAGGCCAACAACAAGATGTTCACGTGCAACGACGGCAGCACCGTGCCGTTCCAAGCGGTCAACGATCATCACGACGACTGCGCCGACGCAAGCGACGAGCCGACGTACGATGAGGAATCTTACGCCTGCACGTTGGGTAATCAACAGGTGCCCATGTCAAGTGTGAACGACGGTCAGACCGATTGTGCTGATGGGAGCGACGAACCCGTGTTCGATGAGGACGGCCACGACACCACCTACTTCACCTGCCTCTACAGCGGTGAAGAAATCATTCTGTCGTGGGTTAACGACGTATACGTCGACTGCCACGACCAAACCGATGAACCAGACGGCTACATGACGGAAACGAGCAGCTTCACATGCGACAGCGGCCACACCGTGACTCTTTCCCACGTGAACGACCAGCACGACGACTGCCCCGACGGCTCCGATGAACTCCCTGAGGCTGAAGGTCACGGGTACGGCGATTACGATGTTGTCGTGGGCGGCGCCCACCTCTGGAACGTCGGTGAGGGCGATCACACGCTTGAAGTGGTCTTCGCAAACTGTCAGGATTTCACCCAGACCTACCCGTACAACGGTGTGCAGATGAGCTTCACTCCACTCCCTTACCTTGTTCCCCAAAACTGCGGAGATGACCTCGCCCGCTATTCGCTGACCGACATCGCAGCCGGTGAGGTTGTGGGGCTGAGCTACGCCGAGTCCCACGGCGAGCGAACGCTCAGTGTCAACACAACCTTCGAACTGGACGGATGGAACGCCGTGCGCCTTTCAACGCCGACCGGTGAATACGCCGACGAGAATCCGCAGGTGCAGCTCCCAGCTCCTGGTGCAGGATTTGCTATTCTCGCCATGCTCGGTGCAGCTCTGCTCGCCCACCGAAAACCCGAATAAACAACGGGCGGTGAGCGCTAGAGCTTGCTGGGAATACGTTCACTCAGGAGCATTGATGGCGTGTCTGCTTTCCCACCGACCATGGACCGCCCGTTGCGCAGCCCGCTTGCGATGCATTGGGGACTTGACGAGAACACGGTGTTCCTCAATCACGGGTCCTTTGGAGCCACACCAACAGCGATTCGCGAAGAGCAACGTCGATGGCAGGACCGCATGGAACACGAACCCGTAGCGTTTCTTGACGGTGAAGGGCTCGAGCAAATGACCGCCGCTCGCCGTGCGCTCGCCGCCATGCTTTCGTGCGATGCCGACGATTTGGCGCTGGTGGACAACGCCACCTCCGGCGTGAACACCGTCATGCGATCGCTGGTGTTCAACGAGGGGGACGAAATTCTTGTGCCCGATCATGCCTATCAGGCCTGCCGCAACACGATCGACTTCGTGGCCCAGCGCTGGAGCGCCAAGGTCGTCACCGTTCAGCTTCCGTTCCCCATTGAAGGCCCGCACGTCGTGATGAAGGCCATGCTCGGTGCCGTCACCGACCGCACGGTTCTGGCCATGATCGACACCGTGACCAGCCCCACCGGCCTGTTGATGCCCTTTGAGGAACTGACCGCCGAACTGGAAGCGCAAGGGGTCAGCGTGCTTCTGGACGCCGCCCACGGCATCGGCATGGTCCCGCTTAACCTCGACAAACTCGGCGCCTCCTATACGACCAGTAACTGCCACAAATGGCTGTGCGCACCCAAGGGCTCCGCTTTTCTCCATGTCAGAAAAGACAAGCAAGACGACATTCATCCGCTGACCATCAGCCACGGCATGACCTTCCCTCTGGGCGACACAACCAGGTTCCGCCACGAATTTGATTGGACCGGTACCCGCGACCTTTCGGCCCATTGCTCCCTTCCTGCGACCATGGAGTACGTCGGCGGATTGATCGAAGGTGGCTGGCAAGCCATCATGCGGCGCAATCATGAGTTGGCCATTCGAGGGCGAGACATCCTGTGCGACGCTCTTGGTCTCGAACCGCCCTGCCCCGATGAAATGGTGTCGTGCATCGCCACGCTGATTCTCCCTCCGAGCGACCACGACACGATCGTGATGCATGAACGCGACCCGCTCGGTGTCGTGTTGAAGGAAACCTACGGCGTTCAGGTGCCCGTTTGGTCGTGGCCTTCGCCCAAAGGCCGATACTTCCGAATCTCGGCCCAACTCTACAACAGCGAAGACGAGTACCGCTACCTTGCTTGGGCTCTCCAGCAAGAACTGGGTCTCGGCGACGAGGCAGCGGACTGATTCCATCACGCTTCCGACGCAAGCGGGTGCTTGACCCACGAGGTTGAAGAGGCCCCCCCTACAGGATAAACCGTGAGCAACCAACCGCTGGAGTCCCTGTCCTGGCACACCCGCTTTTTGGAGGAGACGCCCGGGGACACCGTGGTGGGTGGCCGGCCACGTCAAGTTCCGGGAAAGTGCTGGTCAAGGGTCAAACCCACGCCGGCGCCCGCCCCGACCTTGGCACTCTGGTCAACCGAAATGGCAGCTGAACTCAACCTCGAGCGAGGTGGAGGCGAGGTGTTGGGCGGCGGCACGCCCGTCGACGGAATGGTGCCCTACGCGCAACGCTACGGCGGTCATCAATTCGGAAACTGGGCGGGTCAGTTGGGCGACGGTCGAGCCATCACGCTGGGCGAAGTCGAAACCGAAAACGGCTTCTTGGAACTTCAACTCAAGGGATCGGGCCTGACGCCCTATTCTCGAACGGCCGATGGTAAAGCCGTGCTCCGCTCATCGATTCGCGAATTCCTCTGCAGCGAAGCGATGCATCATCTCGGTGTGCCCACCACTCGCGCCCTTTCGCTGGTCACCACCGGCGAACAGGTCGTCCGGGACGTCCTCTACAACGGGAACCCTGCGCCCGAGCCTGGAGCGGTCGTTTGCCGAGTGGCACCGAGCTTCATTCGCTTCGGAAGTTTCCAAATCCACATGTCCGACGGCCACCACCAGACCCTTCGAGCACTGGTTGACCACACCGTTCGCCATCACTTCCCGCATCACGACGTCACCACCGACGACGGCATGGTCGCTTGGCTGACCGAGGTTGCAGAATCCACGGCCACCATGATCGCCCACTGGATGCGCGTCGGTTTCGTTCACGGCGTGATGAACACCGACAACATGTCCATTCACGGCATCACCATCGATTACGGCCCGTACGGATGGCTCGAGCCCTTTGACGTGGATTGGACGCCCAACACCACCGACGCTGGCCGTCGACGGTACCGCTACGGCAATCAGCCGCACATCGGCGCGTGGAACGTCGCTCGTTTGCTCGAGTCCATGGCACCGCTGATGGAAGACGTCGGTCGACTCCAACCGGTGCTTGACCACTGCATGGAATTCGCCATGAACGCTCAAAGCGAGACGTGGGCCGACAAGTTGGGGCTGGGTGGGCTGCAGGAATCGGACGAGGAACTCGTCAACGACCTCCTCGTCCTCTTGGGCTCAACCGAAGTGGACATGACGATGCTCTTCCGAGGCCTCTGCTCCGTAGCCGAACCGGATGTCGACCACCTTTCAGAGGCGTTCTACGAGGGCGATGAGCCCTCAAAAACGGCTTGGAACGCATGGTTGACTCGATGGTGGGAACGGGTCGACGGCCAACCCGATCGAGACACCATGCGAGCGGCGAACCCAAAGTACGTGCTCCGAAATTGGATGGCTCAGTTGGCCATCGACGCAGCGGAGCAAAACAACGACTTCACCGTCGCTGAAGAGCTCCACGAACTCCTGAAGCGACCCTACGACGAACAGCCCGAGCACGAGGAACGCTGGTTCCAGAAGCGCCCCGAATGGGCTCGCCATCGGGTGGGATGCTCAATGCTCTCATGTTCGAGTTGAATCCAGACGCTGGGGATCGTAGCGAAGCCCCAAACCCAACGCAAACCCGACCGTGTTCACCACCAGATCGGACAGTTTGTTGTCCCACGTTTCTACCACGAACTCAAACGGAAGGTAGAGCTCAAGCACTTCCCATCCAATCGAGAGGGCGAAGAACACGTACCAGTTTCGAAACAGGTATCGACCAACGAAGGTCCACTGAACAAAATGACCCAGCGACCACAGGTTGAGCAGCACCACGTCCTTCACCCCGAACCGACAACGCAGCGGCGGGATTATAATTCCGAGCGAACGAACACGGAGGAGCAAGCGGTATAGAGGAGTCCACCATTGGGCAACCCATGAGCCTCCAACACACCCTCTTGGGAAAGGTGTTGCACTGGGGATTTGTCCTGCTGTACGCCTACGGGATTTTCAAACAAATCGACGACCTCGAGCAGTTGAGAGATTCTGCGTTGCTTGTCTTTGAGGTCGCTTTTGCGAGCGTGTTTTTGATGCTCGTCATCGCTCGGTACGCGTACATGCGCCGATTTGAGACCTTCCAAGGCTCGGTGGTGCCCGTTCATCGCTACCACAAGCGCTTCGCACGGGCGATGCACGTTGGGATGTACCTGTGTTTGGTGCTCCTCCCGCTCACAGGGCTGGCCATCGCGGGCCTGTTCACTCGAGGGGTTGAGAGCGGCCCTGCCATGGATGCAGCCATCGGTTTGCACGCCCTCTCCGCCGACCTCAGTTATGCGCTCATTGCGCTGCACGTCGCCGCCGCCCTCTACTCGCGAGTCAAAGGCGAGGGCGTGTGGACGTCGATGATTCCGGTGTTCACGGAAAAAGGGCCGAGCACGAACCCCTACGTGACCAAACTTGCAACCATCGAGCACACGACGCTGACCAAGATGGAAGCGTTCATCGCCTCAAAGAAGAAATGAGCGTTGTTCACCGTTCAGACCTGAAGGTCTCGAGAACGGACGGGTCGAGTTTCTCCCACGGGAAGGTTTGGCCATCAGGATGACGTCCAAAGTGGCCGCCTGCAGCGGTCACGCCGTAAATGGGGGCAGCGAGCCCGAGATCTCGAATGATGTGGCCGGGTTTGAACGAGAAGTTGGCGTCGACCATGGCCGCAATGGCGGTGTCGGGGACAACACCCGTGCCGAAGGTGTCAACACGGATGCTCACCGGGTCGGCCTTTCCGATGGCGTAAGCGAGTTGGATTTCGCATTCTGCCGACAAACCAGAGGCCACGACGTGTTTGGCGGCCCAACGGGCGGCGTAGGCTGCGGACCGGTCCACTTTGGTCGGATCCTTGCCGGAGAAGGCGCCGCCGCCGTGTCGTCCGCGGCCCCCGTAGGTGTCGACGATGATTTTTCGGCCCGTCAAACCGGCGTCCGCATACGGGCCACCGGGGTCGACGAACCGGCCGGTTGAGTTCACGAAGACCGTCGTGTCGTCCGTCATCAGAGAAGCGGGAAGAACCGGTTTGATCACGTGGTCCAACACCTGTTGACGAATCCACGCCTGTTCGGCTTCTTCGGAACCGAATTCATCGATCATGTCGCGGTGCTGAACGGCGATGACCACGTTGTCGACGTAGGACGGCTGACCGTCGCTCCCGTGCATGAGGGTCACTTGCGATTTGGCATCGGGCCGAGCCCACGGCAGCGTGCCGTCAAGCCCGGCTCTGCTGACCCGACGGGTCAACGCTTGGGCCAGGGCAATGGCCAGAGGCATCCAACGATTTTGGTGTTCGGGGTAGGCTTCGGTTTCGTTGCAAGCGTAGCCAAACATGAGACCTTGGTCGCCCGCCCCCTGGTCGTCAATGGACTGGACCACACCACGGTTGATGTGTGCGGATTGGCTCGTGATGAGTTGAGTGACCTCGCAGTGTTCCTCGGACCTGGCGTCCATACCGATGCCGTGGTCAACATAACCGATGTCCGCTGCGGTTGTGCGAGCGATGGCGACGTAATCGGGGGCCTCAATGCCCTCTGCGAGTTTGACTTCTCCAGCTAACACGATGTGCGAACGGTCCTGCCGACCCTTCACGAGCGTCTCGACGGCCACCTTGGCCTTCGGGTCGAGAGCGAGGCACGCGTCAACGATGGCGTCGGAGATGGCGTCACACAGTTTGTCAGGGTGGCCAGCCGCAACCGATTCTGAGGTGAACAACCACGATTGCGTCATGTTCAGTGCCTCTTCGCTTTTCTATTCAATACTTGCCGTAGGAACATGAAACAACGCAACGGCGAAGGGGTCGCAACGTCCCAGTTGGGTTCGGATGGGAGCCACGGGACGATTCACGTACCAACGGTGTAGTCGTCCTGGTAGGCGACTTGAGCGTCGGTCAGCGAGTCGATGCTGAAACCGAGCGTGTCCAGCTTCGTCGTGGCCAATTCCTGGTCCTGTTCGGTCGTGATGTCGTAGACCTGCTTGCCCATTGAGGCGCCTTCCTGTGCCAGACGGCACAGCGACAGGAACTGGTTGGCGAAGGACATGTCCATGACTTCGGACGGGTGACCTTCAGCGGCGGCGAGGTTGACCAGTCGGCCACGTGCAAGCAAGAAGATTCGACGGCCGTCGGGCATGAGGAATTCCTCGTTGTCCTGTCGGATGGTTCGAACCGAAGTCGCCTGCGCCTCAAGGTCTGTGATGTTGATCTCGCAGTCGTAGTGGCCCGTGTTGCACACGATGGCTCCGTCTTTCATGGACTCAAAGTGGCGACCCACGATGATGTCCTCCATGCCGGTGGCCGTGCAGAAGATGTCGCCCAGTTTGGCCGCTTCGTCCATGGGCATGACCCGGTAGCCTTCCATCACCGCTCGAAGAGCAGGGAGGGGGTCAACCTCGGTGATGATGACGTTCGCACCCATCCCTCGGGCGCGCATGGCAACACCGCTGCCGCAGTGACCAAATCCGGCCACAACGAAGGTCTTGCCCGAGAGGAGAACGCTGGTGGCGCGTAGAATACCGTCGAGGGTGGACTGTCCGGTTCCGTACACGTTGTCAAAGTCCCACTTCGTGACGGCGTCGTTGACGGCGATGACGGGGTAGCGAAGATCACCTGCTGCAGCCATGGCTCGGAGTCGGTGAACACCCGTAGTGGTCTCTTCGGTGCCGCCGATGACGCCGGCGGCGTATTCGGATTTCTCACCGTGAACACGGACAATGAGGTCGGCTCCGTCGTCGAGGGTCAGCGTTGGCTTGAACTCGAGCGTTTTATCGATGCACCAGTAGAAGTCCTCGGTGGATTGTCCGTGCCAAGCATGAACGGAATGACCTTCGCTGGCAAGCCACGCTGCGACCTCGTCCTGTGTGGACAGGGGGTTGCAACCCGACCACGATATATCGGCACCAGCAGCTCGGATGGCTTCGATGAGGACGGCGGTCTCCTTGGTCACGTGAAGGCAACCGGCGACGCGCATCCCAGCGAGGGGTTTGGTTCGCTCGGCTTCGTCCTTGAGTTTGGCCAAGACGGGCATTCGAGCACGAGCCCAGTCAACCAGCAAGGCGCCCTTGTCGGCCAGGCCGATGTTGCGAACGGTGTAGTTGTCACCTTTGTCCAAGTCATCCATGAGCGACTCAACGGTCGGCCCCTCTTGAACTCTATCGTACGTCCTCGACAAAGCCCTCACGTGAGAGGAGGCAAGGATCGTCAGGTTTCACAAAAGCATGTTCGCGAGGAAGTACCCGAAGGAGACCATCACCACCACGCAGGTGAACATGAAGTCGAAACCTCTCGAATCCGACGGTTCCCCGCTGAAAGTCATGCCCTCTTCGATGCCTTCGTCCCTCAATCGAAGATAGACGACAAGGAAAATCAGGAGCGTCATCGGTCCGGCCATGGCGTCCATTTGGTTCTGTTCGCTGAATTCCCGAACCGGTCCGAAGACGAAGGCGAAATAGTTGGCAACGGCGACGGCCATGAACGCAAACATCGGCGGGTGCGCCACGGGCCACATGCCCTCTGCGCCCTGAGTAAGGATCAACGTCGCCCACAGCACGTAGGGTATGAGCAACGCGCCCGAAAAGGCAACGGTGACTTCGGGTGGCGCCCCCAACCCATCGGCAAGATCTCCTGCATTGATGGCTTCGATGAGGGACTCAGGGTTGACGAGTTGACGAACCACGTAGAACGCACCGGTGGCGATGACGAAGAGAAGCCCCACGATGGCGACGGGGTCCTTGACGCCGAGGCCGAAGCTGAGGTCACTCAGGCCGTCGTTGACCTCGTCCTCAGCCATCAAGAGATAGTACGCTGCACCGTAGGCCAAGGTCACGATTGGTGTGACGAACCTGGGCGCTTCGCTGGCCCCGATGTCGTCCCACATGGTCCAGAGGACGACGGTGCCGATCACGAAACCGATCAGCACCGGGAGCATGATGGTCCATTTGCCCTTGGCGCCCTCGTTGAGAATGAGAAGATTGGACATCAGAAGGCCGAACATCAGAAGGCCGTTGAACGCAAACTCCGGCGCCCCCATTCCCCAACCGGCATCGGCCGAGGTCGTACCGTTGTTCAGCAGAGAGAAGCAGCCCTCACCACCGGTTACGTAGCACGCCGAGGCGAACATGAAATTCAGAGAGTACACCAGTGTGACAAGCGTACACAACAACAGCAGGCCTTCTGCAGGAGCAGATTTAATTCGGGAAAACAACATACCCATGGCCTCAACAACACACCGTTTTGATATAACGATTTACGCTGTTGATTCCGTTGAAGCGACGGTTTGAGGGGCAGCAGTCAACGCCAAGGCACCCTGAATCAAGACGCCAAGGGTTGGTCGCTGAAGACCTACTTCGTGTCCTTGTGCAACTGCTTGGCTTGCTTGGCCCATTCGTCTCGCTTGACACGGCCGGGGAAGAACTCGATGGCGACGTTGACCTCTTCTTCGATCTTCGCCGTCATCTTGCTCACCTGTTCAAACGTGTAGATGCCCAGAGCGTTCAACTTCTCTTCGATGAACGGACCGATGCCCTTGATGGTTTGAAGGTCGTTCTTATCCGAAGCGGAGGCGACACCCAGCGTGGCGAAGTCGATCTTCTCAGCCTTGGCGGCCACGCGTTCAAGTTCTTCGGTCTGCTTGAGCGCTTTCTCGTCCAACTTCACGTCCTCACCGAGCAGAATCTTCGCTTGAGTCGCCCACTGATCTCGCTTGACGCGTCCGGGGAAGAACTCGATGGCCTCGTTGACCTGCTTCTCCAGTTTGGCGTTCATGTTGGCGATCTGTCGGTAGGTGGTGATGCCCAACGCATTCAACTTCTCTTCGATGAACGGCCCGATGCCCTTGATGACTTGCAGGTCGTCTTTGGTGGTGACGATGGAGGCCTTTCCAAACACTCGCTTGATGCCAGAGACACCGGTCAGTGCATTGCCCTCTTTCCCGGTCCAGGAAATCAGCGCGCTTCCGTCCTTGTCCGTCAGAGCGGCGGAACCGGCGTCAGCAAACTGCGAAGCATCGGCCACTTCAAGGCGGGTAGCACCCTTCTTGACCTCGGTCTTCAACTTGGATGAGGTGGCTTCACCGAGCACCTTGAAGTCGATGGACTTGGCACGTGATTTCACACGCTTGAGTTCCTCTTGTTTCTTGACTTCCTTGCTTGCAGGCTTGGCTTTCTTCTTGGCGGCAGCGGCTTCTTCTTCAGCCTTCTTAGCGGCGGCAGCGTCAGCCTTGGCCTTCTTGTCGGCCTCAGCCTTCGCCTTCTTCTCTGCTTCCTTAGCGGCCTTCTCTTCAGCCTTCTCGGCAGCAGCGGCTGCAGTTGCGGCTGCGGCAGCAGCCTCCTCCTCGGCCTTCTTCTTGGCCTCGGCTTCTTCAGCTGCCTTCGCTTCGGCTTCGGCCTTGGCGTTCGCTTCTTCCGCGGCCTTCAGGGCTTCTTCATCGGCCTTGACTTGAGCGCCGATGATGTCCTGGGCTTGCTTGACCCACTCGTCTCGACGAATACGACCTTTGTAGTGCTCGATGGCGTCGTTGACGTCGTCTTCTGTCTCTCGATCGAATTGAGCGAGCTGTGCGTAGGTGAAGATGCCCAATGCGTTGAGCTTTTCTTCGCTGTAGGGTCCAATGCCCTTGATGACTTGGAGGTCGTCGGCGTTCTTCTTGGTCGCCTTGCCGATGCGCTCGAAGTCAAACGACTTCTTTCGCTTCTTGATGCGAGTCATCGTGTTCTTCTTCTCCGCCTCAGCCTTGTTGTCGTCGGCCATGATGGTGACGTCCCAGAGGAAGTACACGCTGGCCTTGCCCAGCTTGATGCGGGCGGTGTAGGTGCCGCCCTCATAGGTTGGGAATTCGCGGTCGTCGAACTTGAAGTTGAGGACCACCTCGCCGTCTTTGCCAACGGGCAGCACTCGCGTGCCTTCCATGCTGAAGGCCGATTCGTACATGTTGAATCGACCGTAGTTGTTGTCGTCGTTGCGGTCGATCATCTGCACGCTGATGTCGCCCATGTTTCCAATGGTGATTTCCTCAACGGTTGATTCGATCGCTCCGGGTTGGAGCGGGCCAACTGGGGCAAGTATGAACGGATCGTCCTCGGTGCCGGCGCCCGCCACAAAGTTCGGTTCTGCGGAGGTGTTCTCAGGTTCTGGTCCGTCGGAAAGCATGACCAGGAGGCGGTCTCGTCCGAGCAAGAGAGGAACGATGAGCAAGAGCAACAGCAACAAGAGGCACGGGAAGCACCACATCCAGTTGACGCCGTCGTCGTCTTGATTGTCGCCTCCAGCGCTCAGACAAACAGCGAGCCAGGATTCCTCACCCGATGCGTTGTCGTTCGGGTCGGAGCCGCAGGTTGCTTCCTGAGAATCGGAAAGGCCGTCGTTGTCGTCGTCCGTGTCCTCGGTCAGGTTGCCCACGTAGCCTTCTGGGAGTCGGTCGGGCAGGTTGTCGCCGTCCGAGTCGTTGAACACGGTCAGGGACAGCGCAAACGATTCCTGGTAGAACGTGTTGTTGGCCCACACCGTCAGGTTCACCGTCTCGGTGGCGTTCACCGGGGTTCCCCTGATGCTGCCGTCGAGAGCAGCGTCTCGAGCTGGGCTCCAACCAAAGGTCAGACCTTCAGGGAGGTCGCCAACGATTTCCCACGTATCGACTTCACCGCTGCCGTTGATGAACGGCAGGAAGGGCTCCATGGTTTGATTCACAAAGAGGTCCACATGTTGCGTTGGGTACTCAAGCGTGAACGGGAGGTCCAAACGAGGGTCAAGCGCGTCGCAGATCCCATCGCCGTCCGTGTCCACCGGCACGCTGCCTGCATCCACGGGGCTCGACGTGCCGCACGCCAGCTCATCGGCGTCGGACCAGGTGTCGTCGTCGTCGTCGAAGTCCTCAACGAGAGGTGGGTCGCTTGTGGAATCCACGCCGAGCACCAACTGGTCGGGTTTACCGTCGCCGTCGGTATCCACCGCACCGGCTGGATCGAGCGGGAACGCATCGGGTCCGGCCACGCAGCCACCGTTTGCAGGTGCTTCGGGACCGTCACAGATGCCGTCGCCGTCGCTGTCGGGATTGCTTTGGCTGGTGCCGATGGGGAGGCCTGGTTCCTCAACGTTGGGCAGGCCGTCGCCGTCCATGTCGTCGTCCATGAGGTCGCAGATGCCGTCACCGTCCATGTCGTCAGGACCGTCGTCCGCATCGAGCGGGTCGGATGCACAGTCGATTTCGAGCGTGTCGAGGAAACCGTCGTTGTCGTCGTCGTCGTCCGCCGTCAAGCCACCCGGACCGTCGGGGTCTTCGTCGGGGTAGGCATCACCGTCGGTGTTGACCGGCAGGTCGGGGTCGAGCGGGTCGCTGTCAGGGCCGGCGTAGCACACGCCTTCCACGCCCAAACCACCATCGCAGAAGCCGTCGCCGTCCGTATCGGGGTTGCGCGGCTCGGTGCCGATGATGCTCTCGTTGGTGTCGGACATGCCGTCGTTGTCGTCGTCCTCGTCCTCGATGAGCGTGTAGGGCTCAACGCCCGTGTCGGGGTAGTCATCAGGCAGCTGGTCGGGCATGCCATCGCCGTCGTAGTCCTCCAAGACCTCGAGCCAGAACGTGGCCTCAACGGAGAATGTTGGATCGGTCGTGTTGGCCCAAATCGTGTAGGTCCTGTTCTCCATCGACTCGGTCGGCGTTCCACTGATGATACCCGTGCTGCTGTCGAAGACCAAGCCGTCGGGCAGGTCGGCCGGAGAGAGTTCCCACGTTGCACCAGGAACGGCATTTGGTGGGTTGATCGGTGTCGTCTCGGTGTTGTTCACGAGCACGGTTGGTCCTAGTGGCCCGGTGCCCACAGGGTTGGAATCCGGACCGGCCAAACAGACTGGCGGAACGGCGTTGGGTCCGTCGCAGATACCGTCGCCGTCGGTGTCAGGATTGAGTGAATCCGTGCCGAGGTCGCCGGTGCCGTTGTAGATGCCTGTGCCTGTCTCCGACAAGTCAGAAGCACCGTCGCCGTCGTCGTCCAGGTCTTCGACCAGTTCGCCATCACCTGGATAGTCGTCGGGCAGTTCGTTGGGCAAACCGTCTCGGTCGGTGTCTTCCAAAATTTGCAAGTTGAAATCGAAGGCGATCATCGAGGCATCAGCGATGCCCGAAATGGTGTACGTGATGTTCGTCGTCACTTCGGTTGGTGTACCGCTGATGATACCACTGACCGGGTCGATGTTCAATCCATCAGGCAGGTCTGGAGAGATACTCCATGCCGCACCAGGCAACTGATATGGCGGCACGAGGCTGCTGAACAGAGTGTTATTCAAGCCGTAAACGACGCCTTCTGCTGCTTCTCCAAACGGTGTGGTGTCAGGACCGGCCACGCAGATGAGGACTCCTTGAGCGTCATAGACGGCGTTCGGTCCGTCGCAAATGCCGTCGTTATCGGTATCAGGGTCAAGTGGGTCGGTGCCGGTATCGGTTGGTCCGTTGTTGATGCCCGTGTCCGTCTCGTTCACGTCGTCCAAGCCGTCACCGTCGTCGTCCTCGTCCTCCGTCAGCGGTGGGACGCTCGTGGAGTCGCCGTCAATGGTGTCGGGCTGGCCGTCGCCGTCCGTGTCGGTATCGGCCGACGGGTCAAGCGGGAAGGCGTCAGGACCGGCCGTGCACACACCACCCACAGCGTTGGGGCCGTCACACATACCGTCGCCGTCCGTGTCGGGGTTGGTTGGACTGGTGCCCGTGTCCGTTTCATTGGTGTCGGGCACGCCGTCAGCGTCGTCGTCAAGGTCCTCGGTGAGCCCGGGGGAATCAGGGTTGGTTGGGTCGTAATCGCCAGGAAGTTCGTTGGGCAGACCGTCGCCGTCACTGTCTTCCAGGATTTCAATCGTGAAGTTCCACGGAACGGAATCGTCGTTGGTGTTGTTCGCCCATACCGTGTAGGTGATGTTGGACGAGGTTTCTGTTGGCGTGCCGCTGATTTCACCGGTGTTCGCATCCATCACGAGTCCATCAGGCAAGTCCGGTGCGATCTCATAGGTTCCGCCTGATATCGAGAGGTAGGGCGAAAGCGTCGTGATGGCGGTGTTGTTCACGGCCACCAAGGTTGCTGGTTGCCCTGCACCGTTGGGATCGCTGTCTGGGCCTGCAACACAGACGCCTGGCACCGCGTTAGGGCCGTCACAAATCCCGTCACCGTCGGTGTCGGGATTGAGCGGGTCGGTGCCCGTGTCGCTGGCGTCAATGTAGGTTCCAGTATCCGTTTCGATGCTGTCGGCAAGACCGTCGCCGTCGTCGTCGGAGTCGGCAACAAGACCGGGGGTTGGTCCTTCGGCTGCATCGTAATCGCTTGGTAAGTCGTTGGCAAGGCCATCGCCGTCAAAGTCAGCGAGGCTTCGCAAACTGAACGTGAAGGTCTCCACCGAGCCATCGCTGTGCGTGGCTGTTACCGTGTAGGTTGCGCTGCTCATGGTCGTATTGACCATGCCTGTAATTTCGCCCGTGGTGGAACTGTTGGTCAGGCTAGCCGGCAGGTTCGGTGAAACGGTCCACGTGGTCGTACCGTTCCAGAACGGTGGATGGAAGCCAATTGGATCAATCGTTTGGTTCTCAACGACCGTGTGAGCGTTCGTTGTATCCACGCTGAAGTACAACTCGTGCGTGGTCGAATAGCCGCTCTGATTGGCGTAAATCGTGTACGTTTGATTGTTGGCGTAAACCGAAGGTGTACCGCTGATTTCGCCATTCGAGATGCTCATGCCAGCAGGTAATGCAGGGTGTGTGCTCCATGAAACTCCTGGAGTGCCGCCGCTGCCCGAGCCGCCGCTACCTGAGCCGCCGCTACCAGAACCGCCGCTGCCCGAGCCGCCACCGCTGCTCGATGAACTTGCAATTGGTAAAGGTGGATTGAAAATTGTCAGCTTTTTTGGCCATCCAGACCCTGGGTCCGACCCAGCGTAATACAACACGCCATCAAACGCCACTGTGTGGTAATCGCCTAATGATAAACCACAATGCGCTGTGCCGTTGTTATCGCAAGAAGACCAACTCCATGCTGTTTGATTCACGATGTTGTATCCCCATAACTCTTGATAACTTCCAGGTGTTGCAGAGAAGTGAAGTGAATCACTTGTTTCAAAGCCTGAAAAGCCATTCCCAACCTCGCCAATGATGGATGGTAGGATTGGCCAGGTTGAACCGTTGGTCAAGTTGTGAGCCCACAAACCTGCTGTTCTTGTTGTCTGATAATTGCCGTTGTTGTCGTAAATTCGAGTGTCTCCATCAAACAACAATACATCTCCGACAACTGTGAGGATGTTGTTTCCAGCGTTGTGATTGCCGCCGGATGTATCGCCTTCGTTAATGTCCGCTACGCACCAAGAGGTTTGATTTGCAATGTTGAATGCGTAGATTTCTTGGTGCCAGAACTGACAAAGACTACCGTTGTTTGTTGAGGGGGTGCCGGAATTGCCTCTTGCGTCAAAGTACAATGTGTCACCAATTCGAAGAGTTTCACGATTTTCTTCATAGTTGAAATTGTTAAGATGAAGTGATTCCCCATGCCCGACTTTAGCCAGATCCGCTGCTAACCATGTACTATGATTCGATGTGTCGTGAGCCCAAAGTGACGGGCCAAGCGAGTCTCCAGTTCCTGTTGCAGAGAAATACAGAGTGTCCCCCACGAGGACATGCACGCCATAACCAGGCTGGGAACTGCCCGAGCCAGTGTTGATGTCTGCGACCATCCACGTGCTTCCATTGACCGTGTTGTGTGCATAGAGTTCCTTACCGTATGTGTTTGCAGCATCACACGCATCGAAGTAAATGGTGTCACCCACAAGGAAACTCATGTATCCATAAGTGCATCCAGTGCCGGCTCCAAAAAAGGAGGCGGTGGCAACCCAATGAGAATGATTGGATGTGTCGTAAACCTCAATGTTTGAGGTGTTTCTGAAGTAGATTCGGTCGCCTGCAGTTATTTCAGGGAATCCACCACCAAAGTTCAGATTTAGATCGGAAACTGCCACCCATGTGGTTTGATTTGATGGTGTGTAAGCCATCATTACACTCTCTGTAGATCCATTTCTTGCGCCCCAAAATAGCGTATTTCCGAGCGTCAAAGCCAACCGTTCTCCAAAGTAAGGATTGGATGTTGAAGGGAAATAAGCGTCTGAAATCATCCATTGTGTGCCATTCGCGGGGTTAAATGCGAATACACCGGTTTGGAATTGAGATTGATTCAGAATTGCATCAAAGTAGATGATGCCGTCCATCTCAAGCATGAAAGAATCACCTACTCTTGCTCCACCATTGTTTGGCCTCATTTGAGAGGGAAAAGTTGGAGACCATGTTGTTCCGTTTCCAGAACTGCCGCCTGTGGGTTGTGCTTGTGAAGTGTAGTTGAACGTGATCGGCGTCATTGCTTCACCCAAGTTGAGCTCCGCACCTTCCACCGCTGAGGTAATGGTGCCGAACGGAGCCGCAGATAGCCAAACGCTTCCGATATAGGTAACACCACTAATCGTGGCGTTAATTTCGTAAGTTGCGTTAACCGCCTCAGCCGTTGGCGTACCGCTGATGGTGCACGTGCTGCTGTCGATGTTCAAACCGGTTGGTAGGTTTGGAGAAGCCGTGCAGGAGGTTGCGCCGGTGACGTTGGTCATGCCGCCGCCTGAGCCGCTGCTCAGTCTGATTGAGGAATCCCAAGTGTCGCTACCAGAAACCGCAACGGGTGAAGGCTGACTGGCAATGGGTGCACCATCGCCCAATGCACCGTCGTCGTCATGCCCCCAACACTTCATTTCGCCGTTGTCAAGGA
>VMHT01185663.1_pt1 | contig 20773 bp, 38 predicted proteins | sample 4693611 | NCBI WGS metagenome assembly VMHT01 (sample SAMN12280063, study PRJNA550983) | marine metagenome | isolation source: seawater sampled from same location over 5 years 0.02-0.2 micron viral filtrate | place: USA: collected off the coast of southern California halfway between the port... ...
AAGTAGGAGCATTTAAGGTAATACGCAAAAAGAGTTACGACGACCCAAATACAGAATGGGAGTGGGAAAGCTGGAAAGGTTTAAACTTTCATACCAATAGTTACGACCGCTGGACTAAATTACGTAAGTGGATTATAGGCGGTTGGAGTACAGGCTGCCAAGTAGCTAACGAGCCACAGGATTATTATAAATCGTTACCTGCTTTATTAGACCAAAGCAGAGTAACATACTTTTTACTAAACGAGTTTTAATATGAGAAAGTACTATATAATAGCCTTGGTCGTTATTGCGTTGCTGGGCGTTGGTAATCATTTTTACCAGCGTAGCCAGTTTAACGGTTTGATAGACCAAGTAAAAAAGGATTTAGAGAGCGAAAAGCAAAACGCTTTAAAACAAAAGGACACGGTAATACAGAGCCGTAACCGTATTATTAACCAATTAACACAAGACAATGAGAAAGCTAAAGCAGATAGCCGATACTGGTACAATATGGCAAAGCGCAAGAGCGTTAACCCTAATTACAATATTGATTTTCTTACCGCAGCAGATGAAATCGCAAGAAGTAAGTATAAGCCAGGAGCAGCAGACGGTAACACTAACAAAGGAAAAAACGATTGATGTAGCCAAGATTATACGCAACGAGAAGCGGCTAACAGAGGTAAACAAGCAATTACTAGAAAAAATACGTAAGCAGGATAGCACTATACAGGCAATAGCTAACAAAAACCTGCAAGGGCTTGAAACCATAAAGCAGCAAAACGCACAAATATTTAAGTTAAGCCAAGACGTACAGCGTTATAGTTCTTTACAGCTCGGGTATGAGGAAAAGAAAAAAGCAAACCCAAGGCTTTACGGTTTTTTAAGAGTAGAGCAAATACCAGCTTTAGGAAAAATAGACGGGCTAGATACAATACTGCCAAGTATAGGAGCTACATACTTAACAAAAAAGATAGCAGTAGGTTTTAACCTTGGCTACTATAATAAAGAGATATTTTACGGGGCGCAATTAGGTTTCAGTATCTTTTAAAAGACATTTTTAACTCAAACTAATTTTAAGCCGTGTTTTACGGCTTTTTTTGTGCGCAATAATAAAACAGTTATTAGTTAAAAGAAACACGCTTAAATTAAGTTTTTATAAAAAATAACAATTAAAAGTAAATTTTAATAGTTTTCTTTTGGTGTATTAAAAATAAAGTTTAATTTAGCCATATAAATAAAAACCGAGAGCAAAATGGAATTTTCAATTTATAACGGACTTAACTACTCTACAAAAGAGATTAACCAAAACTTTAGAATTAAAGCCCATACTACAAATAAGTACGGCAAAAACTTAAACACCGCTCTAGGTGTATCGGGTTTAATTAATTTAATAGGTGTAGAGTTTGCAAATAAGTTTATAGAGCGTGCTTTTAATAGTGGGTTAGATAAACACACAAGTAAACTACGAAGTGGGGTAAGGGTTACGTTTTACTCCAAATAATGAGCAAGAAACTTATTTGCGATAGCGAGAGCTGTAAAAGTAAAAAGCTAAAATATAAACATAGCTTTGTACAGGAACACGTTTACATCTGTAAAAAGTGCGGTAAGCGTGTATTGATAAAAACAAACCATAATTATTTTATATGATAATAAGCGTGTACACAGACGGGAGCTGTAACAACGATATAGGCGTAGGGAGTTACGGCTATGTAATAACAGCAAAATTTAAAGGCGAAAACTATATGAAAAAATATAGTAGTGGAAAGTATAGAGACACCACTAATAACCGTATGGAGCTAAAAGCAATAATAAAGGCTTTAGAGAACATAGACGGAGGGCATACGATAGATATTTACAGCGATAGTAAATACTGCGTGGACGGGATTAACCAATGGCTAGATAATTGGATTGCTAAAAATAAATTGAGTAGCAAGATGAATGCTGGTGTATGGGAAAGGTTTCGCAGAGTAAGGCAGAGCCACAAAGATAGAGGCACGACGTTAAATGTTACTTGGGTGCGTGGGCATAATGGTAACGAGTTTAACGAAATGGCTGATAAGCTGGCAAACGTTGGTAGGCTAGATATTAACGACGGCGGTGTGAGCTGTAAAAAAAACAATTAATATGATAGATTATAAGTATAACGACGGAGGTAGAAGTAAGTATTTTAAAGGTACTGGCGGGGATTGTGTTACCCGAGCTATTGCAATAGCGACAGGTAAAGATTATAAAGAGGTTTACGATATACTTGCTAAAGGTAATGCTAGCCAAAGGCGTAGTAAAAGAGAGGGTAAGAATAAATCTAAAACAGGCAAAAAAACAGCATTACACGGGATAAACACTAAAAGAAAGTGGTTTAAAGATTTAATGAAGCAATGGGTTTTAAGTGGGTTGCTACTATGCAAATAGGGCAAGGGTGTAAAGTGCATTTAAGAGCAAACGAGTTACCAAAAGGTATTATTATTTGTAGTGTATCAAGGCATTATACAGCAGTTATAAATGGAGTTTTAAATGATACTTACGATTGTTCAAGAGGAGGACAAAGGTGTGTTTATGGTTATTGGATAAAGTATTATGAATAAATTACCATTTATGCCTGCGCCTTGCGATAACTGCCCGTTTAGAAAAGACACTAAAAAGGGCTGGTTAGGAGCAGAGCGTATGCAGGAGATGCTAGAGACGGATAGTTTTGTATGCCATAAAACAGCATACGGCGAGGATAAACAAAAAAGACAATGCGCTGGGCATATAGCTATAAAAGGCAAGGGTAATGCTTTTTACCGTATGGCTCTAGCGTTTGGTAGGAAATTAAAAATAATTAACAGGCACTTAATTTTTGATACAGAAAAAGAGTGCGTAAATCATCACAAAAACAATGAGCGAGGCAGATAAAATACTAGAGCAAGAGGCTAAAAAAGAGTTTACAGATTTTAACCTAAAGGAATTTAAAGAAAAGCATACGGAGCTTTACGTAGTTATTAGACAGGCTATGGCAAGCTATGCGCAGCTATATATCGCAAAGTATCGGGAGAAGCTAACCAAATAGTAGTATATTTGTAGAAACACGCTTAAAATGGCTAAAAACACACAATTACAAGAGGGGCAACAAAAAACGATTTATAAGGACGTTATGTTTGAAACCCAAGCAGAGGCAGAGGTAACGCTAGTACGTAAACTAGCTGCAAATAAAGATAAAGAGCTATGGCTGGTTACTATGCCTAGCGGTATGCAGATGCAAAAATGGATTAAAAAGGTTTTGTAAACCTAAAAAAAGTCTATATTTGTAGCACTCCGCTTATATCCGACCGCTCTCGGTATATCTGCGACCAACCCTAGTACTTCGGTGCTGGGGTTTCTTTTTTAAAAATAAATTTTAATTATCATTTGCTATATTAAAAATAAATTTTAATTTAGCGGTATAATTAAACCGAGAGCAAAATGACATACGACGACTGGAAAACAGCAAACCCTTACGATGAGGAAAAAGAAAACGAGTGTAGTTTCTGCGGCGAGCCGACAGATAATAAATACTACTGCTCTAAAGAGTGCCAAAAGGCAGATTACTACGATTAATTTAATATTTGATTTATGAGCGAAAACAAACCTGCATTAAGGATTAACGAAGCTTTGGATTTTCACGAAAAGACCAAGGCTAAAAGCGAGCCAACTATACAAAAAATAGATTTGGCTAAAGAATTATTTAAGGGAGCAAAGCCTAAAACTTTGCCCGTTAATATGAGCAACCTAGTAAACGGTAAGACTACTAGGGTTGACCCAGCTTGGGTAAAACATATATGCGCTGTAACTGGCGTAGATGCAAACTTTTTATTTGGCATAAAGCCTATGAACCCTAAAACACTTGATAAGTATGAGAGTGGAGCGTATAGTAAATAGAATATTTGCCTTTTTGTTAGGGCTTATTTGTGTAGGTGCTTTTATAGCGGCTGCATTTTACGGAGCTACACACCAGTTTTTTATAGCTGGGGTTAGTGGATTAATGAGTATAGTATGTTTAACAATTAAAACAGAGCAATAAAATGAGTAACGAGAGCGAAAACAAAGCATTTGAGGAAATGATGAACGACCAGCCTGCGGGAGTGTATGAGCTGGCACAAGGATTAACTGCGGAGGAAATGGTAGCAGTATTTTTTAATACCGATGCGCTGGTAGAGCAGCCTGAAATGGTTTACCGATTAAATGGAGGTAAGCACAGGTATTACTACACTTTTAATGAGGCACAAGAGCCAGTATTTTTTACATCGGTTACAACGATGATAAAGCAAACAATGCCAACCAGCCCGCACTTAATAAAGTGGATTGCAGATATGGGTTACGAGGAAAGCCGTAACTATGCGCAGGAGCGAGCGGACTATGGTACTTTTATGCACACAGAAATAGCGGAGCTGCTTATAGCACGTAAGTACGATACTGGAACGCTTAAGGAAAAACTTAAGGCATTTATAGAGGCTGAAAAGCTGCCAGTAGATTTTATTAACCACGCCGACGAGCTTAAAAAGGATATACTAGCATTTGCGCAGTTTATGATAGATTGCAAGGTAAAACCTTTAGCTATTGAGATAGTGCTAACACACCCTACCGACGGCTACGCAGGAGCTATCGACTTGGTATGCGAAATGACACAAGAGGTAAAAGGTTACTGGGGGGGAACCTATAAGAGCGGTGTAAACAAGGGTAAGCCAAAGGCTACCAAAAAAGAGCAAACATTTATCGCTATTGTAGATTTTAAAAGTGGGCGTAAAGGCTTTTACGAGGAACACGAGATACAGCTACAAGCATATACTGAAATGTGGCAGCACCATTTTCCAAACAAGCAGGTAGAGCGAGTATTTAACTGGTCGCCTAAAGATTGGCGAGGAGCTACACCAACGTATAACCTAAAAGACCAAACCGAGGCAAAGAGCCGTAACAAGTTGCAGCACCTTGTAGAGCTGGCACGTATAGAGAGCGATAAGCGTATTAATACCGTTACTATTGTAGAGGGTGTTATAAACTTGGATGCTGGGCTGGATAACAACGTTGTAGAAATGACGTTAAGCGAGTTGGTTAAAAAGCGTAAAACAGAAAACCAAAAACCCGTAAAGTAATGGCATTTATAAATAAGCACACGCAAGGCGATTGGACTTACGAGGATTATAATGATGAAAGTAACGAGCAGTTACTAAAAACTAAAGACAAAACTAAACTATTGGCAGAGGTTAACACCTTTGCCGATGTTAGTAGAGAGGAGGCAATAGCAAACGCTAAACTTATGGCTGCTGCTCCAAAAATGCGCCAATTAGTAGAGATGTTTCACGACAGCCTAGAGGCTGGTTTTATAAAAGATATGTGCGTTACTGTACTTACAGAGGCGGGCGTAGAAATAACCCCTCACAAAGAAAATAGGTATTTAATAATAGATGATTTAGAAAATACAGAATGTAAATGCGACGGCGATGAAATTTTACACCAAGGTAATGGCTTTGTGTATAAGACTTGCGCAGATTGCGGTAAAGATATTTAATATGGCAAAAGGTAGAATAAAAAGACCCGAGCAAACAGGCGGCTTTAAGCTGCCTAGGGTTGGGTTAGTAAAAACAGGATTTAAAAACGCACAGGGGCAGCCTAGGAGCTGCGACTATTTTTTATCGAGTGGTAAGTATGCGCCTATGTTTGATGCAGCATACCCTAATAAGCCAAGCACTATACAGATAGTTTTTTGGGAAGATAACCCTGCTAGTATGTGCGAGGAGCGATACGAGTATAGAGATAGGCAGGGCAAACTATATGCAAGAGGCGACGGCGAAACGTTTGAGGTTTGGAGTGCCAAGGCTAAAAAGTACGAGGAGTACACTACTGCCGAACACCCCGAAATAATGGCACAGGTAAACGCTAAAGTACAAAACGGTAAGGGCTGGGATATAATCCTAACCTTACGCTTTATAATGCCTAAAATAAAAGATATTGCTGGTTACTGGGAGTACTCTACAAAAGGCGAGGCAAGTACAATACCAGCAATACGTGATACATTTGATGCTATGCTACAAAGTAGAGGCAGCGTAAGAGGTGTAATATTTGATTTAAACGTAAAATTTGCAAAGAGCCAAAAGCCAGGAGTAGCAAGCCGCTACCCAGTTGTAAATTTAGTGCCAAATCAGAGCAAGGAAAATATAGAGGCGGTTAAGGGTACTATGTTACACGTACCAAGTCAAATACCACAATTAGGCACAAGTAATGAATAATTTATATATTTGCACCAAGTGTAGTGCATTACACAAATACTAAAATATTTTAATAGCTAGCGTAAGTAGGGAATGCACTCCCGAAAGCGTTAGCTTTTTTTATTATGGAAAATTCAGCGTTAGAAAGATGTATCGTATTTGATTTTGAAAAAGATTATATACAGGTAAATAATGGCAGATATAAAGAGGTGTTAACAATACCCGATTTAATTAAACTGCAAAAAGAGGTAGCTAATACAATAGGTTTTTATCTTGAAAATGGATATACAGATAATGTAATTCATCATATAAATTTAAACAGTAAAGAGGCAGATTATAACAAAGAACTAAAAAGGACACAAAATGATAGCTAAAATATTAGGAAGCTCTGCGTTTTGGGTTGTAAACAAAACAATAGCAAAATCTACAAGTATGGAAGCTGCTTTAATGCTAGCAGACTTAACAGATAAAGAGCAGTATTTTACAGCTCGTGGAGAAATAACAGAATGCGGGTATTTCTTTAATACTTCTGAAAATATAAAAGAAGACACAGGGCTTACTTACCACTCACAAAAAAAGGCATTAAAGCAGTTAACAGATATAGGTTTTATAGAAACAAAATTAAAAGGAGTGCCTGCTAAACTGCATTTTAAAATATCTGAAAACAAGATTTTAAATTTTTTAAAAACTGGTTCTAAGGAAAGTTTAAAACAAGATTTAAAAAAAGTTAAAACAAATAATAATAAATCTAATAATAATAAATCTACTACTACTAACGTAGTAGTACACCAAACCTCAAAAGAGCAGGAGGCAAACGATTTATTTGGCAAAGCTCCTAACCCGAAAAAGAAAACCCTTTTTAAAAACTCTCTAGTATTTGATTTTGAAATTTTTGAAAAAAAATTGACAGAGGCGAAAAATTTAGGCGTAGATATTAACTATTACTACAACGCTATAAAGGACTGGAACGACATAAAAAAAGTTACACGGGATGCGGACGGCTGGATAGCTACGGCTCGTACTTTTATGCGAGGCGATAAAAACAAGGCTAGACTGCAAATAATAAAAACAGAACAGGAGCAGGCAGTACTTGATAAAGAAATGCAGGAGTATTTAGGTATGTAGCAGCAAATTACAAACAACGTTCAAGTTTATGGCACGTTTCCCAAAGGGAATGGGCTATAAACGGTGTTAGTTACTGTGTGTGAGCGTTGGCAAATTGAGTGTAGTAAAGGGTTGCTTTTTTGCAACTGTTTACGATAATAAGAAAATACAAAAATTATGAATACAACAATATTAATACCATTATCTGGAGGAAAAGATAGTCAAGCATCAATGTTATGGGCTATTGAAAAATACGGAATTAAAAATTGCCAAACTGCATTTTGTGATGTTAGATGGGAAGCAAGAGAAACTTATAAGCATATTGATTATTTAGTTAAAAAATCTGGTATTAAACACAATGTTTTGACTTCAAGTAAATATGATGGAATGGTTGATTTAGCAATAAAAAAAGGAAGATTTCCTTCATCTACTGCTCGTTTTTGTACAGAAGAATTAAAAGTTAAACCTATGATAGATTTTATTTTAACCTTAAAGCAAAACGTTATAGTAATTGATGGTGTTAGAGCAGATGAAAGTGCAAAAAGAGCCAAAAAATTACCACAATGCAGATTCTTTAAATATTATTTTGAACCACATACAACAAATACTATGATTGTTGAAAAGTTTAAAATAAAAGAACCTGTAACTCATAAGCAAAAATTAAAATACCAAAAAGCTAAAGAGCGTTTAGCTATCGGAAAAGAAGATGCAAAATGTTATACATATAGAAAAAAGGAAATATTTGAATGGTGTAAGAATTATAGCGATGATTTAATTAGACCATTTTTTTACAATACAGGAAATGATGTAATTAATTACTCATTAAATAGAGGTTATTTTATTAATGAAAGATATTTTATGGGTTATGAAAGAGTGGGTTGTAAAATTTGTATTATGGAAAATATACCAGGACTTACTAGAACTGTTTTAAATGACAAAGAAACAGTTAACGAAATTATAGAATCAGAAATTAAAGCAGAAAGCAGTTTTCTACCACCAAACAAAATACCAAAAAGATACCACAGTAAAAAAACAGAAAAAGGTAAAACATACGCAACTTTTGTAGATGTTCAAAGATATGTTTTAGATAAAAATGCAACTTTAGATATGTTTAAGGACGAACCAATTTTTAAATGTAAATCAGTTTATTCAATATGCGAATAGTTAATAAAGCGTAGGCGGAAAAAGGGAAATGTGTTTGCAAAACTCTTTTACCGAGCGTTGGAAAAAAGCGGTGGTAGACACATTGTTACTAACTCCAAAATAAAAAACGTTTTAATGTTTTTTATTGACAGTTGTTTAGTAGTTTGTGTATATTAAAAATAAAGTTTAAATTAGCAATGACAAAAAAGATAACAATGTTACCAGCCGTAAAAAAGAGCAATGCTCTATCAACTTACAAACAAGATTACTACCTAGAGCAAAAGGCAGCACTACTACAAGCTGCGGAGGTGCAAATAAAATTATCAGATAACGATTTAATGATTGCGCAGGCAGGAATAGAAACGCCTATAAGAAAGATAGCCGACCAAGAGCTGGTAAAAAAAGTAGCTACTGCTACTAAATTTATTTGCCGTGATATTGGAGTTAAAGACTGGAATAACGCCGAGGTTATGAAATACGATTCTACTCGTTTTTTTGATACACTAAAAAAATACTACAAAGATTTTAGTTTTAAGGAGGTAAAACTAGCGTTTGAGTTGGCAGCAGTTGGCGAGTTGGACGAATGGCTGCCAAAGGATAAAAACGGCAACCCCGATAAAAACCATTACCAAGCATTTAGCTTGGAGTACTATACTAAAATACTAAACGCTTACAGAGCTAAAAAGAATAAAGTTTGGTTTAAGGCTCGTAAAGCTCTGCCTGCCCCAGTTAATGTAATTACGGAGGAGCAAAAGGCAGCCAACAAAAAGGCATTTATAGAGGATATATACAAGGCATTTTATAATTACCGAGATAACGGAGTAGAGCCTAGATTTATATTAAGCATCTTTATAAATGAGTTTATACAGCAGGGAGCTTTAGAGAAAAAACCCGAACCGAGCAAATCAGCCATTGACAAAGCGTATCGAACTTTTATCGTTAGTGATGCACCCCGCATACAAAAAAAGGGCGTAATCGCAAATTATCATAAAAATAAGATTGACACTATACTTTTAAGCCAAGCCGAGAGCATAGAAAATAACAAGGCTATAAAGGATTATTTCGATAAACTTATAGCGGAGAAAACGGATATAAAAACAGTAATAAAAATTAAAACCGAGAGTAAATGAAAGTAAAAACAATAATAGGCATCGACCCTGGAGCTGGCGGAGGTATAGCACTATACAATTACAAAGCTGGTATAAGTGTAGCCAAGATGCCAAAAAATGTAAGTGATCTAGCAGAGTACCTAAACTACGTTAAAGACACTTACGAGAAACCAATATGCTTTATAGAAAAAGTATCAAGCTGGAAAAGCGACACCGATACAGGTGGTAAGCGTTTTGGTATAGATAAAATGCTGGCTAATTTTGAGCAGCTTAAGACAGTATTAACTTTAGCAAAAATACCTTTTGTACAGGTTTACCCGCAGAGCTGGCAGCACGGTTTAAACTTGCGAAAAAAAGGCGAGGATAAAAAAGCTCGTAAGGATAGGTATAAAGCTGCTGCCTCACAATACTACCCCGAGGTTAAGGCTACGTTATGGAATAGCGATGCGCTTTGTATTGTGCATTTCGGTAGGCTTAAATTTAACACAGATATTAACTGGGTAATGGAGCGTTTACCTCCTGCTGCACAAAAGGAGTTATTTACAGAGTAAAAACGTAGCTGGCAAATAGCAGTTACATAAAAAATAAACCGATGGTTAAAAATGTAGATTACAGAGAAAATAAAGGAGTGTTTGATACGGTGTTATTAGACCCGCCATTTGATAAATGGAAAGAAATAAAAGAGATACCAAAAGCAAAAACTTACGTTTGCTTTACAAACTTTCAAAACAGACACCACGTACAAAATTTATTAGGTAATCCTAAATTTGAAATAATTTGGCACTTTAAGGACGGTAGGTGGGTTAGTCATAAAATGCCGAGGCATACGCACTAGCATATACTAATATATGGCGAGTTAAAAAACGAGGCTTACACAGGCGATTATAACGAAAACAGAAAACCGCAGAAAAAAGGAAAGGGCTGTATAGGTAGGGATAAAAACCTAGGCGATAGGGTTTATGTGCCAAGAGAAAGAAAAATGCTAAATAGCGTTATAGAAGTACCTAGGAATGTAGGTAAAACGTTAGGTGTTTGGGGTAAGCCCGAGGCTTTAGCTATGCCTATATTAGAGTGGTTGGTAAGTAAAGACGATAGGGTTTGGGACGGTTTCGCAGGTAGTGGTACATTTGGAGTATGTTGTAAAAAAATAGGAGCTATATACTACGGCTCTGAAATAAATAAAGAAACGTGCTTAAAAGCAAACAAGAGGATAGAGGAGGTAGAATATAGTTTGTTTTAATGGAGCAAAAAGAGGTAAAATATCGTAAGCAATTAACAGTAACTAATAGCTGCGCTATGAAAAACTGTCAGTACTATAAAAAAGAAATGTGTACGCACGAGCGTAACACGGTAAACAGATTAGGGCAAGATGCTTGCCCGTTAATAGACGGAGCAATAGATAGAGAATTTTTTACAGGTTAGGATTAATTAAAAATTATTTATAAATTGCACCAACAAAACCGAGAGCAAAAAGATGTTAAAAATTACAGTTAAGCACGCTAAAACAGAGCGACAGGAAACACAAACAAAGGTAATATTTACTACTACCGATACAGTAAGCGAAATAGACGAGCATTATATAGAGAAAGCACCAGGTTACTTATTGTTTAGTGCTGATAAAATTACGCAAGAGGCAGAGCTGGCTATGCGTGATAAACGTATAGGGGTAAACGACCAAGGACAAAGCGCAAGCAAAAAACTACGAGGAGCTATTTATGAATATTGGTTTGAGCATATTAACGACCAAGATTTTAAGGCTTATTATAACCGAGCTATGGATAAGTTAATAGATAAGGTAAAAGGGCAAATATGAGGCGCAGGGATTTAGTTATTTACGGACAAACTAATAAAGACGGCGGCTTTATGATTTCCAATAAGCAGGATATGCAAGAGTATTTTAAGCAATGGAAAAACAGCTTTTTTACTATGACTATTGAGGTAACAAAAACAACCCCGTTAAGCGTACCGTTAATAGTTTACTACAAAAAAAAGATAGTACCCGATATGCAGAGGGCTTTACTTTTGCAAGGCGAGCGATTAACACTAAAGCAAACAGACGAAAAATTGAGAGCTGCAAGCCCTTTAACTATTAAAGAGGTTTATAACGAGGAGCTACGGAAATGGGAAAGCTCTGTAATTGATTTAGAGGATTTAGATAACCAGCAGTTAGTTTTTTTTATAGAGCATTTAAAAGATTTAGCAGCACAAGAGTACGGGGTATATGTAGAAGACCCAAGTAATTTAATTTAAAACATAATGGCAAAAAGAGACGAATTTACAAGGAACTGGATAACGCAAAACGCTATTGATATAGTGAGCCGTTACGAAAAAGGAGTTTTAACTATTAGAGGTTTACACTATCAGTTAGTAAGTATAGGTATGACTAATACAATGAGGCACTATAAAAGAGTGGTAAGTGCTATGATAGAAGCACGCTGGGAGGGGCTTATAGATTTTGATGTATTTAGTGATAATGATAGGGAAATGATAGGCGAAACCGACTATAATAAAACAGATGTGCCTAGCCGTGTAGATACTGCTAAATGGGCTATCGGTTATTATATGAAAAATTACCAAAAAAATCGCTGGGAAAATCAACCGTATTACCCCGAGGTTTTTATAGAAAAAAAGGCTTTGCAGGGTGTTTTTGAAAAACCTTGTAAACGTTTAGATGTAGCTTTAGGAGCTTGTAAAGGATACCCAAGTTTAACGTTTGTTAATGAGGCAGCAGAAAGATTTAAGGAGGCAAAAGCAGAGGGTAAAACACCTATAATACTTTATTTTGGAGATTACGACCCGAGCGGCGAGGATATACCTAGAAGCATAGAAGCTAATTTAATAAAGTTAGGTGTAGAGGTAGAGGTGCGTAGATTTGCGCTTATGGAGGAGCAGGTAGTAGAATGGGGCTTACCCCCTGCGCCAGTAAAAGCAGGAGATAGTAGGAGTGCAAAATGGGGAGGATTAGGGCAGGTAGAACTAGATGCGGTAGAGCCAAGTAAACTACAAAGGTTATGCGAGCAAGCTATAAACAGTATATTTGATGAAGATTTGCACGACGAGCTTATAGAGCAAGAGGAGGAGGAGCGTACAGAGTTTAGAGCTATTGTAAAGAAATATGTAAACGACGAATTAAGTGGCGAAACGGAGGAGTAAAAAAGCACCCGAGGTAAACCCTTTAGCTGGCAAAACAATTACAGTATTAGCTCGTAAAGAGGGCGAGCAGGAAAAGCAAAAGGATTTAGTTTATGAGGAGGCACTAAAAGCAAAAAAACAATTTGAGCGGTTAGGTTGGCACGTTCAATTATTTCAAGTAGGATTTTACCAACCATTTAATAAATAACTTAATTTTTATAACAAATGAAAAACACGCAATTAGAGCAGTTTACGCTCGGGAAAGTAAAAACCAAAGGGCAAGGCTTGGAGGTTAATTTTGAAGTGGAGGAAACTACGGGGGTAGAGGTGTACCACGACCAAAAACAAGTTAAATCAGACAAGACCCCGCACCCCGATTTGACTAAATACCTAGACGTACTACGTGGGTATATGGCACAGATTTATTATTTCTCTGTTATTAATGAGATTAGAGATAGTAAAGTGTTTATGGCAACTGCTAAGCAAATTAAATTTTTAGACGAAAAGTTTAAGAGCTTGGTTACTAAAATTACCGTTACAGGTGTTAGCTTAAGCGGTAAGGAAGATAACAGGGGTATTATAATTACTGCCAAGTTAAAGACGGAAACGGGGCAAGAGGTAGCTATAAATAGCCAGCGTTTAAAGTACAACGGTACTAAATACGGTTTTGAGGAGGATTTAGAAAACCTTATGACGGATTTAGAGGGCGAAGTATTTGAGTATGTAATAAACGGAAAACAGGCGCAGCTTGAAATGGCATTTGACGACGACCAAGTGGACGGCAAAATGGCAGCAGCAGGCGAGAAAAGCGACCAGCTCGATTTAATGGAGGAGGCTCTAAATAATACCGAGGAGGAGTAAATGCAATTACCTATACAAATAACAATCGCAGAGGAGTATAAAATGGCGGTAGATAGGGGCTACCAACCATTACAGGATTATAAAAAATTCTATATAGCACCTCCTCTGCGTATTGCTATACAAAGAGAGTTATTTGGTCATAGTTTTATAGGTAAGGGTAATGTAGTACAGGCTAACCAAAGGTTTTACGCTTGGTGCTGGGAACATAGCCCGCATTATTGCGAGGAGTGCGCAAAACCTCTACATAATTACAGTAGTGTTTACGTGAGCCATATTTTAAGCCGTGGAGCAAACCCCGAGAAAGCACACGACCCACGTAATAAAAATATACTTTGCTTTAACCATCATCAACAATGGGAAAACGAAACGCAGCGTAAGAGTATGCGTATTTATAAGGGGAATTTAAAAATAATACAACTTTTAATAAACGATTATCAATGATACTAGAAAAGCCAATCGTATTTTTTGACCTAGAAACGACAGGGGTAAATACGGTTAAAGATAGAATAGTGCAAATAGCACTTTTAAAAATTATGCCTAACGGCGAGCAGGAGCAAAAGAAAACTCTTGTAAACCCTCAAATGGATATACCAGCAGAGGCGACAGAGGTACACGGTATTACTAATGAAATGGTAGTAGGTGCGCCTTTGTTTAGTCAAATAGCCAAGAGCCTAGCAGAGCAATTACACGGCTGCGATATTGCAGGGTATAATAGCGATAACTTTGATGTGCCTTTACTTATTGAGGAGTTTAGCCGTGCAGGTATAGAGTACCCGCAAGCTGGCGAGCAAATAAGTTTTGTAGATGTATTAAAGCTAGAGCGCAAAGTAAACAGTCATAAGTTAGAGGAAACTTACAAACGTTATACAGGTAAGGAGTTGGACGGTGCGCACGATGCTTTAAACGATGTTATAGCTACGGCAGAAATATTATTTGCTCAATTAGAAAAAATAGGCGAGCAGTTAAGCCCTGCGCAAATAGATGAACTTTGCCAAGGCGATAAGAAACGCCATGACTACGCTGGTAAGTTGTACGAGGTTGAGGGGGTTGTATATTGGAGCTTTGGCAAGCATAAAGATACACCAGTAAAAGACGAGCCACAATATGCCGACTGGGTATTGCGTAGTGATTTCCCAGCAGACACAAAAAACAAAATCAGAAAAATTTTAACCAATGGATAATACTAAAAACGGCAAGGTGGTAGATTTAAACGCAGAGCTTAAACCAATAATAAGCAGGGCGCAAAGAAAAGAGTTAGAGCGCATACAGCTAAAACTAAAAGGCTACATAAATGCCTTTTACTCTATTTGTTATTTTGAGGAGGATAAACTAGACTGGAATGTAATAAGCCAGCAGGAGTATAACCGTTTAAAATTAAAATGGATTGAGTACTGCAAAAAAAAGAATTACGGCAAAGAAATATCGACAGCTTTTCATTTGGATTGTATGCTACTTAAAACCGATTTAATTATGCAGGTTAAGTATAATGCAGAGGCAGATAAAGACGAGTTAATGAAGCTATTAAGAGAGGGTAAAACACCGCTAGAGGTAGCAGATTACGCAAAAGAAAATTTAAAACTTACAGAATTATGAAACCAGTAAAAACAAGACACACAAACGTAGAATTTGGTAAGGAGCAAGACGAGTACGGCACGTTACCAGCGTATAGAGACCCGCAGGGGCAAGTAGTAACTTGCTGGGAGCTTACCGATGAAGAAATAGAGCAGGTTATAGGTAGTAAAAAAATATACCTACGCCAGTTAACATTTAACCAGCCTTTGCAGCCAGTAAGTTTACACGCAGAAAACCCAGTATTAGACTTTGTGCCTCATAAGCAGACAAGGCTAGAGAGTAAAGAGCAAAGCGGCAACTGTTATGCTACTGTAATAGCTTGTATAATTGGAGCGGCTAGCCCCGAGGATATTATACAAATACAAGAGCATTACGATAAGCCCGATAATGCTTGGATAGAAATATTAGCCGAGTGGTTAAATGAAAGGGGTTGGAATATTGAAAATATAGACGGGCATTTAAGTAATGACGAGCTGTATTTAGTAATAGGAGAAAGCCCTAGGGATAGTAAAGTTTTTCACGTTTGTATTTATCAAAACGGCAAAATGGTACACGACCCGCACCCCGAAAATACAGGAATAAAAAGTACTTTAGAGTTTATAAAATTAACCCATAAAACAGTAAAGTAATGAGTACAGTAAACAAAGTAATTTTAATAGGGCATTTAGGCGACGAGGTTAAAATGCATCATTTTGAGGGAGGAGGCTGTATGGGGCGTTTTCCTTTAGCTACTAATGAGAGCTACACCAATAAGCAAACTAATGAAAAGGTTACTAATGTAGAATGGCATAACTTGGTAGTTAGAAATAAACAGGCGGAGGTATGCGAGAAATATTTAAGCAAAGGCGATAAGGTTTATGTAGAGGGGCGTTTAAAAACTCGTAAGTGGCAAGACCAGCAGGGGCAAGATAGGTACAGCACAGAGGTACACGTAAGAGAGTTTACATTTTTAACCACAAAAGGGCAGAGCGGACAAGTGGAAGCACCTCAACAAAGCACGCCAGCACCAGCTACAAATAACAACGAACCCGACGACTTACCATTTTAGAAAATGACAGAGCATTTAAGATATGAAGTAATAACCTGCCCCGACTGCAATAGTAAACAAGTTGGGGAGGTTTGCAGTACTTTTGTTTGGAATAGTTACGTACACGAGTGTACAGGTTGCGAGTATATAATAATGGAAAGCGAGTGGGTAGCAGATAGTTTTAAAACGGAGTACAAGGTATGGCAAGCTGCGGAGTTTGTTACTGCCGACGGGATGCCTCCTGCGCAGGTGCAAGAGGAAAAATATATAGGTTTATTTAGGGTTGACCATAAACACCAGCTTAAGGCTATGGTAAAAAGGTTAGGCTATATTTATAAGGATTGTTATATTGAGGAGCAAGAGCCTTTTTAAAATGGATGAAACCGATATATTAATAAAAGCCTATGATAACAGGTACAACCTAGCGGAGTTAAATAAGTTGTACAGGTATTTACTTGATAATAAATTGAATTTTACAGGCAGCCAGTTAACTTACTTGTGCTTTGCGCTAAACACCTACGGCGAGCTTGCTATAAAATCGGATATAAAAACAATAAACAAAACTTTAGAAATAATGCAGTACAGTAATAAAGATTACGACGAGAACTTACACGAAAGAAAAAAGGCTTTAACGGTAAAAAACCCATACGCCGAGTGGATAGCCCAAGGAAAAAAGAAAATAGAAGTAAGGAGTAAAAACACTACTTACAGGGGCGAGCTTGTAATATGTAGTAGTAAAGCACCCGAGATACAGGAAATGCAAAGCGGTTGTATGTTAGCTTTAGTAGAGCTTTACGAAACGAAAAGGCTAGAGGATTTAACACCCGAGGAATGGCATTTAACTTGCATACCAAAAGAGGAGCGAAAAGATTTAAAAGGTTATGGCTGGTTTTTACGTAACCCGAGCAGGTTGGTAGAGTACCCAGTAAAGGGGCAGTTAGGGATATGGAATTTAGTAGTTGATAAAATGGAGTTTGTACCATACAATAGCGAGGCTGTACATAACATAGATGTAGAGGTAGATTACAGCCAAGTATATAACCGCCAAGCAGTAAAAGACGGCTATAAGGTAATTATTTCTATATTTGTAATTGTAGTAGCGGTCGTATTTGGCTTATTATGGCTTTTGCTGGCTTAACTGCATTTAATCAATAAAATACCACACCAAAGAAACGAAAGTGCGACAAATGGCAAAAAAGCAGAAAATAACTAACGTAAAAGAGTATCACAAAAACCCAAGGCATATAACAGACGACCGAAAAAGAGAGCTAGAAAAAAATATGCTAGAGCTTGGGGATATTAGTGGTATAGTACACGACTTAAATACAGGCGAGATAATAAGTGGAAACCAGCGTAGTAAAATCATAAACCTAGAGGAGTGCGAGGTAGTTATAAGTGAGGAGTACAAAGAGCCAACAAAGCAGGGAACGGTAGCGATAGGACACGTAATTTGGCAAGAGCAAAAATTTAATTATAGAGCTGTACGCTGGAATGATGCGCAAAGAGAAAAGGCAAATATTACAGCTAACGCTCTAACTGGTTACTGGTCGCACGAAATACTAGCCGAGGAGTGGCAAGATGTAGATTTGTTAAAGTGGGGTATTCCCGAGCAAGAGGTAAAAGCTCTGCAAGTAAAAGAGAGTAAAAAACAAGAGGCGCACCGTAAGCTAACAGAAAGGTTTATAGTGCCACCTTTTAGTGTTTTAGATAGCCGTAAAGGTTACTGGATGCAGCGTAAAAAAGCGTGGAAAGAAATAATACAAGACCAAGGCGAAAGCAGAGAGGGTACACTATCTAAGGGCGATAATATCATAAATAACATTAACGACGGCGTTTCTATTTTAGACCCAGTAATGGCAGAGCTTGTAAGTTACTGGTATGGTATAGAGGGCGGTAATGCTTTTGATACTTTTGCGGGCGATACGGTGTTTGGATATGTAGCTGCTAGTTATAAAATGAAATTCAAGGGAATAGAGCTGCGTAAGGAGCAAGCAGATATAAACAACCGCAGAGTAAAAGCTGCTGGTCTTAATGCAAAATACGTATGCGACGACGGGCAGAATGTAGCAAAGCATTTTAAACCTAACAGCCAAGACTTGTATTTTAGTTGCCCGCCATATTTTGATTTAGAGGTTTACAGCGAGTTAGATAACGATGCAAGTAACCAAGCAAGCTACACCGAGTTTTTACAAATACTAGATAACTCTTTTGCAGGAGCTTACAAGGCTCTAAAAGAAAACCGCTTTGCTGTAATAGTTGTAGGCGATATTAGAGATAAAAAAGATGCTTACCGTTTGTTTGTAGATGATATACGCCGTATGTGGAATAGCTACGGGGCTATACTTTATAACGAAATGATTTACGTAGAGCCAGTAGGTACTTTGCCGCAGCGAGTAGGTAGGTTTATGAAAAACAGAAAGGTAGGTAAATGCCATCAGAATATTTTAGTATTTTACAAGGGCGACCCAAAGCAAATAAAAAACACTTATAAAGAGCTAGAATATGATAGCGAAGATATGGAGCTTTTCGGGCTGGATTAAAAGCACCGATAAAGAGGAGTTAAAACAAAAATTTGATAACCTGCTTAAGCGAGCAGGTTTTACCGTTCTTAATGAGGTAGAACATAAATTTGAGCCACAAGGATATACTGCATTATGGTTGCTGGCAGAGAGCCATTTCGCTATACATACTTTTCCCGAGCAGGGAGGTACTTATATAGAGTTAAGTAGTTGCAGCGGATTTAAGCAAAAAATGTTCTTAAAAATGTTAAGGCAAGACACACCAATTTATAACTATAAAGACAATGAAAGCAGATTGTAAAAACAACGAATTACCCGAGAGCGTACTAAAACAATGTAAAGAGCTTGGATTTAAGGGTAAGCCCGTAGTAGTAGAGAAATACGTAAACAAGTTGCGCCAGCCAGTAGGCTTGCGAGACCACGACATAGATGCGGGAAATGTAGCCTATAAAGTAGGCGACAAATTAATAATAAGCCCAGCGATAGGAAAGGCATATTTTGAGTGTAATTTTGTAAAAGTAAATCAGTAGAATTATGGCAGCTAATAAAAGAACGGACAAACAAATAGAGGAGGATAAGCTATTTATATCTAAAGAGCTGGTTAAATCCACGCCTTACAGAAAGATAGCAGAGCTTTTAAATGCTGCTAATAAAGAGGCTGGAAAGGATTATACTTTGGTTTACTCGCAAATAGCATACGATGTAAAAAAGATTTTGCAGGATTGGCGAGAGGAGCGTAAGGAAACGATAGACTTGGTAGTAGATAGAGAGCTGCGTAAGCTCGATGTTATAGAAGCCGAGTGCTGGGCAGCTTGGGAAAAAAGCAAAGGAGGTAAGCGTACAACTAAAATTAACGGAGGTAGTACAGACGGCGGCACGGTAGCAGGAGGCAGTATAAAGGAGCGCAGTATAGAGGAAACTTTCGGCGATGTTAGATTTTTAGATAAAGTAATGTCGTGTATGGATAGGCGTAAGGAGTTGCTAGGTTATGCAGCACCTAAAAAAGTAGAGTTTAGCGGCTCGGTAGGTGTGGGAGTTACCCCTATGTCCGAGGAGGATATAGAAAAAGAAAAGGCTAGAATACTTAAAAATATGGGCAAATCCGCAGATGCAAACTAAAGATGAAAAATTAATACTAGAAAAGAAAAAACAGGTAGAGAGCCAAGCCAAAGAGCTAGAGCGATTATACGCTGTAAGAGCTGCCGAGTGCGCAGATAGTTTTTACGAATTTTTTATTGAGTTTTGGGATATAATCAACCAAGATGCAGAGCTGCATTTAAACTGGCATATTAAATACCTATGCGGCGAACTGCAAAAAATTGTAGAGCAAGCAATAGCAAAGCAGCCAAAGGATAACGACGTTATTATAAATATCCCTCCTGGTATGACAAAGAGTACCATAGTTACCCAGCAATTAGGGAACTGGGCTTGGCTACACGCTCCGCACTTTGTTATTATTACCTCTACCCACAGCAACGATTTATCTACCGACCATAGTTTAAAAAGTAAAGACGTAATTAAGAGCGCACGCTATAATAAATATTTTCAACCACGGTTTTATCAAAAGTTTGGTAAGTATATGCATCTTACAAAAGATAATGAAAAGGACTGGCGTAATAACTTTGGGGGTGTTAGGTTTTTTACCTCGGTAGGCGGTGCTATTATAGGTAAGCACGCCCATTTAATTATATGGGATGATTTAATAGATGTAGAGAAAGCAAACAGCGAGCAGGTACGTAATAAAGCAAACAGGCACGCAAGTAAGGTACTGCCAACTCGTAAAAAAGATAAGGAGGTTACGCCTACTATTGGTATTATGCAGAGGCTACACGAGCAAGACCCGACTGGTTATTTGTTAAGTATAAAAAATGATATACGTAATATAAAACTACCAGCAAGAGCTACGGGCGACGTACAGCCTCCCGAGCTGCGAGAAAATTATACAAATGGTTTGTTAGATGCTAACAGGTTACACGAGGGTATACTAGAGGAGCAGGAGCAGCTACTAGGTTCTTATGATTTTGCAGGGCAATACGACCAAGAGCCAACGCCAAAAGGCGGCGGTAAGGTAAAAGAAAGCTGGTTTGAGTACTGCGAGGAACACGAAGT
>VMHT01010747.1_pt1 | contig 20770 bp, 25 predicted proteins | sample 4693611 | NCBI WGS metagenome assembly VMHT01 (sample SAMN12280063, study PRJNA550983) | marine metagenome | isolation source: seawater sampled from same location over 5 years 0.02-0.2 micron viral filtrate | place: USA: collected off the coast of southern California halfway between the port... ...
AAAACATAACCCTTATTAAATTAAATGGATAAACATAAATATAATTTAATATATATTTGGAAAAAAAGAGGCGTAATTTCAGAAGATTATAATAAATTATATGAAAACCATATGAGTATAAATAATTGTAAATTATGTAATATAGAATTTGATAAAAATATTAGAAGTCAATGGAGAACATTAGACCATGACCATAATACTGGATTTTATAGACAAACCATTTGCTATAAATGTAATATTCAGTTTGATAGAAAAGAAAGTAAAATGTATAAAAATAATAAAATAGGATTTAAAAATATATCATTTTATTCTAATTCTTTTAGATATGAAAAAATGATTAAAAATAAAAGGGTTAGAAAATATTTTAAAACATTAAAAGAAGCACTTGTATATAAGTTTATTCAAGAATTAAAAAATAAAATCAAAAAATAAATATTTAAAATAAATATATAAAATATAAATAAATGAATTATCCTAATATTTCTCTTATAATGCCTATAGCGGATCGCAATAATTTTAAAAGATTGATTTTAAATAATTTAAATAAAATTGATTATGATAAGAATAAATTAGAGTTTATTATGCTGGACGATGGTAAAGAACCATTTTTTATAAATAATGAAGAACTTCAACATTTTAAAAAAATAATACAACCTATTCAATTTATTTATAAATTTGATAAAGTTAAAAAAAGTATTGGACATAAAAGAAATATTTTGGTAAAAATGGCAACTAATAATCATATTGCTTGCATGGATTCAGACGATCTTTATTTAAAATCTTATTTAAAACATAGTATTGAATTATTATTAAATAATAAATATGGTTTAGTATGTTCACCTCAAATGTTATTTATTTATCCCCATAAAGATTGGTTAATGACAGGTATAGATTGTCAAGTTAAAAGGATGGGTCATGAGGCAACATTTGTATTTAATAAAAAATATCATAAATCTATGGGTGGTTTTGCTAAAGAAGGCACAGGTGAAGGTGTTAAAATGATTGACGGTATGAATGAAAAATTTGTTGGTAAAACAGAATGCCATAAATGTATGGTTTGTATATGTCATGATAATAATACAGTAGCAAAAGATTTATTTGAAAATCAGCCTGTACAACAATTTTATTTAGATCCATTTACTAAATCTTGTATTGAATATTGTTTAAAAATATCTAATGTGAGTGGTCGCGAATGTGAAGAACAACAGTAGTCTTACCATATAAATCTAATGCAAGTGTTTCATCAGCATAAACAACATCTACTTCTATTGTTGATAAATTTAGTTCAGTTGTATTATTTAATTTTAAATATGTCTTTTCATTTGTTTCATGAAATAATACACCTGGACGATTTTGACCCAGTGAAAATCCAGGTATATGATATAATATTTTAGATTTAGAACCTTTTGCTAAATTAACAGAATTAAATGTCATATTTCTTAATCTAATAAATAATGAGCTGGTAGATATTACATTTGGCAAACTATCTGAATTAAATGTTAATGTATATAATGGCGAAGCACCTGTAAATGTTGGTGTAGAAACTACTGCTCTACCTGGAAAACCAAATATAAATTTGCTGTTACATAGATTCGTATCACTATATCTAATATCTTCAGCAAAAATAAAAGTAGGTTTATAATTTATTTGTTTATTAGCATTTAAACCTACTTGATTTTGTCTTGTAATTGCTTTAGATCTTTCTGCATCAATATTAAAACAAAGATCTTGACCCTGTTTATCACTATTAACAAAATCGTCACTTATCATTCTACCCCACCAATCTTGAAACATTTGTCGTTCTGTTGCTAAACCTCTATCTTTAATACCACCATAGACATGTTCAGAAACAGCTACCCCATTGAATGCATCTATTTTTATTTCTCTGCCAGGTAATAATTCTATTTTTGGATATAACCACCATGTAGTTTGTGAAGTTGGTTTTAGATTAGTTTGATATCCAGCACTAGTGCCGTCAGTTAATACTTGTAATACACCAGCATAGTTTTCTAATACAATTTTAACTCTTTCACCTTGAATATTAAAATGAATTTTAGAAATTGAAGCATTACTGGCGTTTACTACGGTGCCATAATTTAATTGTACCATTGATATCTCACCAAGATCCGCCCCCTGACTAGCTGCACTAAATATATTAATATCACCGCCATCTTCTATTTCAACTAAATAATCGTAGAATGATTGACCATTTCTATCATAATATTCTGGTGCTCCATCATTAGCAGTTGGATTTATTAAAGATCTTGTTAAACCCATAAATGTTTCTTTATCTCTGTCAGCAGCAACTAATTCAAAAGTGCATGAACCATTTGCTTGACTTAATGGAAAATCAATACCTACTGCTGCTACATTAAAAGCAGATACATTTTTTGCCATTCTAGTGCTTGGGTTATATGTATAATCAGCAACACCTAATGGTAACTGCCCAGCATATTCATTTGTCATCCATGAAGCTGAAATATTTGAAGCATTTTTAGTTTCTGGTGTATTAGTTACTTTAAAACTAAATCCCTCCCAATCTAAACCAGAAGCATTGCGAAGAGCAGTGCAATCTAAACCTGGATTAATACCTGTTGAAGCATTTAACATTAAATTTGGGTGATTCATCATAGCATTGCCCGCTGTTTTAACAACTTGAGCAATGTTATCAATACTACCTATGAATCTACCACCCGCTCCAGCTGGATTTAATGGTGTGCCTATATCTGGAAATAAAGCAACATCTGAACCTTTTACACCATTAAAAATATTACATAATGATAATGCATCTGTATCAGTTTGACCTGCTAATATTTCTTCACCAAAATAAAATCCAAATACACTATTTTCTTCAGTTAAAGTTATTTGACCACTTCTATTTAATTTAACACTTTGCACGGCTATTTCACTATTCTTTGGTATAATAAAAGTGTCTTGTAAATTATTTTGATAACTATATGGACTATTTATGCCAACTGTAGCAGCACTTTCATCAGTTTTATTTGTATTACTGGTAATTAATAAACTCATTTTATATTATATAAACTTTTATTTTATTTAAAAAAAATTAAAAAATATAATTTATAAATAATGGTTAAAAAAGTTACTATATTAAAACCAGTAAAAAATAATGGTACTGTTAATTCAGATTTACAATTCGCAGTAATTAAATCTTTAGAAACAAATAAAAAAGTTAAACCTAAACAGGTTTTTGAATATAATAAAAAAAAAGTTAAGTAAATACTGTCTCATTATCTATATCATTCATGGTGCTTTCATAATCATAATCTTCTTCTGATATATCTGAATTTCTATTTATTTCTTTAAAATCATTATCTTCTTCTTCTTCACTTTCTGAAATATCTACATCTAAACCTCTTTCTTTATTTCTTGCTTCATAACAACATTCTAATAATTGTTTTATATCGTCTATACATATTTCATTTAATATTTCACAAATAGATCTGAATGCGTCATCAATATCTCTCTGTGTAGTTTCTTGAATTTTAGGCATATTTTTTTATAATATTTAATATATTGTTTTTAAATATCATTATCAGAATTATCAGAATTATCTGAATTAGATTGAATAATATCTTGATTCATTTTATTAATCATATTATTTTTGATATAATTAAACATAATAAGTTCATAATCATCGGTTTTAGTTACAACACCTCCAACTACTTTTTTTTTTAATCTAAACTTTTTTTGTTTCCATTTACTTGCATCTTCTTTAGTATGGTGAGGTTTAAATACCTCATTATATACAATATTAAATATTTGACTTTCTGATAAATCACTCATATCTTTTATTATATCTATTGATTTGTTTTTAAATACCTTTAAATATTCAATCATGACATAATAATTTTCAGTAATATCTTGTCCATATCTTGACATTAAATTTGCTTTAAATCTTCTAATTATTTCATTATTATAACTCGAACCATATACATCATTTAAAATCATATATTCATTTTTATATTTTTCGTCTTTTTTTTCAGTATATAATAAACTACTAAAATCTATATCACTACTTAATATAGTATCTACTTTATTATTAATAAAATCTTCTATATTAAGATCTTTAAAATCAGGATCTTGACATAAATTTGTTTTTAATTTATTACTTAATGATTTAGTTAATGATTTAAATATATCAAAACTTTGTTGCTCTGGTAGATTATCTGGTGGTGGCAAACAATTCATAAATATATTAGTTGTTTTGTTTTTAAATTACTTTAATAAAAAGTTTCGTATATTACTGGATTTATCAAAAAAGAACAAATAATTTATAAAAATGTCAGAAAATATTTTATAAGAATAAAATTGTAAATATTTTATTTAAACTAAATAATTTATAATTTCAGTAATTTGAGTTACTTTTCAATATTTAAATCTTTTGGTAATTCAACTTCAGATCCAATTAATTTATTATCTTCAAATAATACATCTTCAAAGTTTTTTAGTGCTTTACCCTCTTGAACTTTTAAATATAAAAAGTTATATTTGCCAGCAGTTGCTTTATAATAAATTTGTAAAAATGTTTTAATATCATTAAAAGGTGGGTGAAACTCTTCAGCAATTTGCATGAGTTGTTTATTATTAGTTTGTTTAAAAATAATTACATCCGTCGCATTATTACGTAGAATTGTGTCAACAGATTTGAAGTTCTGAGTAAATACTCCCATTAATCCAATATTATGGTGTCTATATCTTGTTGCTAAAAATGATACTTCATTATTGCGTCTCATATTTGAACCTAAAATATCGTCTAATAATAAGGCGATAAAGGGCATGTCTTTTTTCTCGCCATATGATTTTTGATTTTTAATTAAATCATTTATCATACCATCATTATAAAAATCTTGAATATCAAATGCTTTTCTTAAAAATCGTGCTGTAGGATCGTTTAAAATAGTATTTGATATTATTTGAACATTATCAAAATATTCTTGACCATAAAACCCTTCTTCTCTAGGTCTTAATAATAAATTATTTATTAATGTTGTTTTACCTGATTTAACGGCACCTATACCTAATAATAATGCGGGTGGTTGTGGTATATTAGGATGTACGGGTTTTATTCTAGGATCTTCTATTTCAGCATTTACAGGTAATACTTTTGGGGTTTGAATAAATTCGCTCATTATATTTATTTAAATATTTTTATTATTTATATATTTTTTTATTTTATTTAATTTTCAAAAAAGGTATTTAAAAACAAATTGATATAAATAATTATAAAATAATGAAAAAGATTTCAGATGAACCAATTTATAAGATTTATTATATTCAAGATATTGTTACTGAAGAGGTTTATATTGGTATGACAAAAAATAGTTTAAAAGAAAGAATCAATGGACATAAATATAATAAAGATTCATGTAGATCTAAAAAAATAATTAATAATGATAGCACAGTGTGGGACATTATTGTTGATAATTTATATTTTAATGATGCCGAAAAACTTGAAAAACATTATATTCAAACAACACCTAATTGTATTAATTATTTGAAATATACTTTTTCACAAAAAGAATATGATAAAAATAAATATAAAAATAATAAAGAATCAATGAAACTTAAATCACAAATTTATTATAAAAATAATAGAGATAAGATTTTATTAACAAAAAAAGAATATTATCATAAAAATAAACAATCTATTCAATTAAAATCCAAACTCAAAAGACAATCCAAAAAAGGTTTCGCATAAGACGGTCACTTTTTTTTTAAACATTATTTTATTTTTTATATTCAACAAATTTTAAATTTGAATCAAATCTATTTTAACATTAAACTTGGAATCGTCCAGTAATATACGAGACTTTTTTTAATTTAATAATCAATTATTTTTTTTAATAGAATATTATAATCATTTATAGTTGTATAATAGAATGGATTTATTACCTCAAATAGAAGAACCTAAAAACTTAGAAGCTGAAATTGTTGATAATATTTTACCCACTAAAGATGAAGATTGTGAAGAACAGGCACATGCAAGTGAACCTATAGAAGATCCTATTGAAGAAGAAGAAATAATAGAAGTAATACCTAAACCTAAGATACCACCAGCAGATGTATTTAAACAAAAAGAATTAAAAGAAACTGCACCTGTTATTAAAAAAGTAAAACGCACTAGGACAATGACACCAGCTGCTAAAGAAAAGTTAGCACAAGCACGATTAAAAGCAATAGAAACACGCAAGCGTAATTCACAGTTAAGAAAAGAAGGTAAAATGAAGAAACCTAGTGAAATCAAAGAAGATGAAAAAAAAGCAGAGATAGAAGCAAAGCGTCCAGTAGTAAATAATATTGTACATGAAACTAAAAATATAACTAATAATATTACTAGTGAAGATATTGAACGTATTAGTCTTGCAGCAACACAAAAAGCATTAGACGGTTATGAAAAGGTAAGAAAAGAGCGTAAAGAAGCAAAGCGTATTAAAAAAGAACAAGAAAATCATAAAGCAATAGTAAAAGATAAAATAAATACTGCTCTTGGACATAAATATGGGGATCCAAATTTCTTTGATTCTTGTTTTTAGATATATCTTTTTTTCTATTATTTTAAATAAAAAGTTTCTATAAATTAATATAATGTCTATTAGTTTATTAGATTGTAATCATAAAACGAGTTCACAATATTTATCAGGTAATAGAAATACTCCAGCTTTATTTACTAATAAATTAGGTAGTGGTATTAAGGTAAATCCAGGTGATAAAGTAACAGTACATAATGCTTTTATATCTGAGACTGGTAGCGATGATAATGCTATACAAATAACTACTGATTTTTTAGAAAATAAAAGTTTAACATATACTACATTAACTGGTCATAATGAAGTAAATGGATCGGGTAATTATGTATTAGGATTTGAAAGAATAACAGCAGCGAATACTTCTTCAAGTGTAGAAGTAAGAGCAAATAAAACTTCAATATTATTTAATTATTATAAAACTAATAATGGTGAAAATCATTTTAATTTACCAAGAAGATTTTGTTATCTTTCAGAAAATCATGCAGTTGCTAATTGGAGAGATGTAACGGATAGCACAAATTTCGGTATGTTGAATGGTTCGAATGTTATTGTAACACCAAGCAATGCAAGTTTTAATAATAATAATACAACAAATTATTTAGTTGATGACGATTATTTTTATTATGGAGTAATTGTGAATCCAGGTTCAAATACTAAAGGATTTAGACCAAAAAATAATAATGCCAGATTTAAAATTATGGTAGCAAAAGATACAAGATATGGTACACAAACTTCAACATTAGATCCATTAATAAATGCTTCATTTACTACACCAGCAATATTAGATTATATTGAATATATTGATAAGGCAGATATTGAGATACCTGAAGGTTTTAAATCACCTGAAAGTTTAGCAGATTTAATAACTGGACAACTTCAGAAACAATCACAACCTAAAATAAATAGTATAAATAGTGGTGCGGTTTATAATGCTAATGCTTCATTAATAACAGATCGCCCAGTAAATGTTCAAATAACTTCACCTACATATAAAACATTTTATGCGGGTAGTTCATTAACACAAAATAAACCTTTATTTGACGATTATGAAACCGCAGTAACTGCTGGCACTGAAAATGCATCAACAAATAGATATTTATCATCATATCAATTTATTGGTGTTAAAAGACCTGAATTATGGTTAAGAGGTAGAGAATGGGCAAAATACTATATGGATTATAGAAACACAGTATTACCACCTGGTAATCAAATAAAAAATATAACTAGTGCAGTATTATTTAATAAGTATGAATTAAATGCTTCACAATTTTGGCAAGGTATATCACCTATCGGGGCTGTTAGAAGACACCAAATAGTATTTGACCAAGAATGGGATTTTAATATTTTACTTAGTTTAAGTAAAATATTTAAAGAACAAGGTAAACATCCTGAATTATTTGAAAATAAATATACTCAATTAAATGGTTTTACAACAGTAAATAATTCAAGATTTATTCATATGAATGCTTTAGCAAAAAAGAATAGACCTGCTACAATACAAGAAATGTTAGGATCTGATTATCAATTTCAAAATGCTTCAAATTTACCTAATTTATTATCAATACCATTATTTTTTGATTTTAACCCAGAATATGAAGATAAATATACTGAAGGAGTAAGTTGGGAGGATGGATATGCTTTTGGAGTTTTCAAAAAATATAATGATGGACTTAATGATTATATATCAGTAACAACTGAACATTTAGGTATTATTGGAGCACCAGGATTAGACGCCAAATTTACCACAATACCTAATAATGTATGGAGTTTGCATGAAAATAATGATGAAACAAATTTTAAAATTGGTATTAGTGAATTAGTAGCAGGTTGGGATTGTCATTTTACAAGTTATGGTAATGTTTGTATTGGATTATTAGATGGTTGGACTTCTGAAAGTTTTGAGATCACAGGTAAAGATGCAGATAGAATATTAAATATTCAAGCAACACCATTTAATCAAACTGAAATTAATGGAGCACTTTATTCACAACAAATTTATTTAGGTGCTGACAACCCTTTATTAACATATAATAATATTTCAAATAGATTTGAAATATCTGAATTACATACTTCTGAACGAGTCCAAAATAGATATAATGCGGGTGGTGTAGCAAAAGATAGTAAGCATGATGAGTTTGTTGTTAATGAGTTTGCTACTTCTGGAGATAAAGTTTATAAAATAAATAAAAGATTATATAATACTAATTTTACCCCTAACATTATGCCATATGGAGCAAATAGAGATACAGATATTACTGTGGCAGGTAATGATTATCAAGTTGATTTTTTAAATCCTAATTTATCACCTTGGACAATTTATGACCAATTAACTGGTATAATTATTACTGATTTTGGATATACAAAAGATAATTTTCAAGCTGGATTGTGGGGCACATTAGGATTTACATTTGAACAATTTAATGCATCACGAACTTCTGCTAATGATTTAACTACGAGAATTGGTAATGATAATAAAGATAATTTACCATATGCTTTAACTAATGCTGACGTAGGACAACAAAAGACTATGGATTTTGTTACTAATGTTTGGGGTGCTGGAACTTATTCATTACAATTACCTTCAACAATGGCATTTAATAAAATAAATACTGCTAATTTATATTTTAGAGATAATCAAAATGTTCAAGTATATCCTGCTATTACTGAAAACGCAACTTCAGTTAAATTAGTAGCACCTAATTTACCTAGAAAATTAGCAAACCCTTATTTTTGTATAAGATCTGATATTTTAGATAGTTCAGATTATATTGGTGGAGCTGATAGTGGAGAGTTATATCCAGTAATAGCAATTGTGCCTAAGAGTAACGATTATGGCGACTTCTTTGTAAATACTTCACCAGATTTAGAATTTGAGTTTACTAAATCTAAAACCATAACAAGTATTACAACATCTATTCATAATCCTACACAAGAATTATCCAAAGTTGACGATGCCAGTGCTGTTATTTATAAAATTACCAGACAATTACCAAATAATAGATTTAATATTGTACAACAAATTTTAGAAGATAATAAAAATAATAAATAAATCTAAATAAAATCTTTTAAAATAATAAACGATCCCAATGCCAAGCAAAAAACCATTAGATTTTGATTTAAAAGAAGGAGCATTCACACGAATGTCAAAAGAAAAAGGATATGGTAATAATGTTCAAAAATTTGCTACTGATATTATGAAGTTTAAAGAAAAAGGTAAATTACCAAATGGAAAAAATATAACAACATTAATGGTAAAACGAGCAAACTTTGTTGTTAATGCCAGAAAATTCAAAAAATAAATATAAATAAAATCTTTTTAAAATTATACAACAATCATGGCATATGGATCTAAAATGAAAAATAAACCTAAAGCACCAAAAGGCTATCACTACATGCCTTCTGGTAAATTAATGAAAGACAGTGATATGAAAAAAAAACCTGTTAAAAAAACTATGAAAAAACCTGTGAAAAAAAAGAAATAAAAACAATACTATATTTAAAGATAAAATAATATAATATATAAAATGAATATTCAAGAAGTTGCACAAATAATTCATGAGGTTAAACCAACATTAAAACCAAGTAGTATTAAACAATATATTTCAAGTTTAAGAAACTTATTTAGAAAATATTCACCTAACGATCCTTTGACAAAAGATAATAATATTGTATGTATTAATTTTGAATTTTTAAAAGATACTGATAAAATATTAGATATAATTAAAGATAATCATATTACAAGTCAAAGAAATATTATTACTTCAGTTTTAACAATATTAAATTATTATAATAAAGAACATGATACTATTAATTTTTTTAATCAAAAAGTAAAAGATTTAAATAAATTACAAACTCAAAATTATCAAAATAATATTGTTTCTGAAAATACAAATTTTAAATTAAAAGAATGGAGTACTGAAGATATTGAAAAATGTATTATTAAATTAAAATTAGATAAACAATATCAAACTGCATTAATGTTATCATTAATTTATCATTATTTATTTAGAAATGAAATATCTAGTTTAAAATTAATTAAAAAATCTACATATGATAAATTAACTGATGAAGATAAATTAAAGAATAATTTTATTGTAAAAAAATATAATGAAATATTTATCTCAAGAGGAGTTTATAAAACTGATAAAACACATGGATTAATTAAAACTAAAATTGATAATAAAGTATTAAGATCTGATATTTTAAATTATATTAAAACAATGGACGATGATATATTTTTTAAAGATTCAAATGGTATTCAAATGTCAAATGATTTACTAGGAAAACATATAGGCAGAGCAACAACAGATTTTAAAGATCCAATACAAAAAAACCCTCAATACTCATTGGGCACCAGTTCAATAAATAAAATAGTAATTGAATCTTTACAATTAGACGGTATTGAAAAACTTGTTGAAATATCTGGAAACAGAGGAACAAGTATTGGAACATTACTTCATGCCTATTATAATAATTACAATAATTAAAACTCAACTACATATTTACCATGTTTTATTTGTAATCTTGGAGTTTGATTTTTTTTAATTTTTTCTTTTTCTAATAATTCATTTTGAACTTTTTCTGAAATAGTTAATTCAATATTAATATCTAATGCTTGATTTAACAAATTTATTGCTTTTCTTACACTTGAAATATCACCATATTGAGCAATATAAATACCGTCACATATTGCGTCATCAGTATTATTATATGTATCTTTAGAATTATCTAAACCTGATTTAACATATGATTTAATTTTTTTACCAATTAAAATGATTTCATTTTTTTGGTCAATAGTAATTTTTTTATTAGTATTAGGTTCAAGTAAATAATATAATTTATTTGAATCCAAATTTTCAATTAATATTTTACATAATTCATGTCTATTTAATTTAGTATTAATATTTAAATTATTATCTTCAATTATTTTAATCAAATCTTTTTTACTAAATGATATATGTACAGACATTTATTATATTAAATATAATAAAATATTTTATTAAATATAATGATGCCTTTAACTAAAGATGGCAAACCTATATTATATAAACCTTGGAAAAATACAACTTCTTCAACTAATAAATATTGGGTATATGTAAAATCAGATACTAAAAAAGGTTTTAAAAGAATTGGATTTGGATATAAACCCATGCAAGATTTCTCACAACATAAAGATCAAAAAAGACGGGCATCATATTTAGCTCGTGCTCGTGGTATTAAAAACAAACAAGGTGAATTAACTTATAAAGATAAAAATAGTAAAAATTATTGGGCAGTTAAATTATGGGCAGATCCTTCACCAAGTTGGACAAAATAATTTAACTTAATAATATCTTTTTATAAATAAATGGTTGAAACATATAAAAACAAATTTAATAAAAAATATGGTTTTGATAAAAATAAATCACATTCATTAACAAGTATTTCTAAATTAACTGGATATAAAAAATCAGGTTTACAAACTATATATAACAAAGGTGTTGGTGCTTTTAAAAGTAATCCAGGATCAGTACGTCCTAATGTAAAATCACCTGAACAATGGGCAATGGCAAGAGTTTATGCCGCAGTCAATAAATCTTCTAAAGCATATAAGATTGATAAAGTTCATTTAATAAAAAAATAAAAATATATTAAATAAAAAGATTTATATAATATAATATCATGGAGTCATACGGGTTTAATGCTGAATTATCTTTAGGTAATCAATCTAATGCTAATATTGTGCGTCTTAATGAACAAATTCGGTTAAATAATCAAAATGTTTTATCTAAACATAAAAATGATTTAACACAAGCACAAAATGCTGTATCTAATTTAAATACTACTGATACAGAAACTAAAACTATTGCTGAAACTGTTGGGGGTCAAGTTGCAAGTAAAGGTAAAGATATTCAAGTAGTTGGTAAAGTTATAAAATCAACTCCACAAATAGGAGAAGCAATATTAAATAAAACTGAAGATATTTTATATCCTGAAAATACTGTAATTAAAGGTTTTAGAAATGAAACAAATTTATTTAAAGATGCTTCAGAGTTTTTAGGTGAGAATGTTAGTAAAGGTGTTTCTATTGGTGAAAAAGCAAGTTCTATTGGTAAATTAGGTATTGCTTCTACAGGATTATCTGTAGGCATGGGGTTACTAGATGGTATACAAGATCTAGAAGCAGGTAAAATTGAAGGTAATAATACAGCAGAAAGAGTTAGTAATGTAGCAGGTATAGTATCAGGTGGTTTAGAAGCAGTAGGTACTGCTTTGGATCTTACTGGATTCGGAGCACCTGTGGGAGTAGCACTTAATTTAGCAGGTGGTTTAGCAGGTTTAGTAAGTGGTGTATCAGATGCAGTGGGTGAAGTTCAAGAAAACCAAGTAGCAACTAAAACTGTTTCAGATATTGCCAAATTAGTGCCAGCCCAAGAAAAAACAATAGGAGTTACTGACACTGCTGGATCTGGAGCAGAAGTTAGAAAATAAATTTGTTTATATTTTTTTTTTATAATTATTTTTATTTAAAATTAAAATGTTTTTAGATAATATATAAAATGCCAAGCGTTTCAAATATTGCTAGAGAAGATGAAGAAAAAATTGAAGAAAAAATTATTACTGTTGTTGGAAATGGTAAAAGTTTAAAAGATTTTGATTTTGAATTATTAAAGAATAAAGAATGGATAGGTTGTTGTTTAGGTTTTAGACATTGGGATATAACTGGTATATATCCAACTCATTATGTATGTATTGATAGTGTAGTATGTAATCACCACAGACATAAAATATTAGATATGATTAAAACTGAAAAATGTAAATCATTTTTATTATGTGCTTCTATTTATAATACTGATATTAAAGAAGAGTTAATGAAATATCAAAATGTATATACGATACAAGAACTTATCATGTCACCTGAGAATCCATTTAGATATTTAGTTGATTTTTGCAGTGGTACGAGTTCTGTATTATATGCTTATATTTTAAGTTCAACTAAAATAAATTTGTTAGGTATGGATTGTAAATATGTAGAGTTTTTACCAGAATGTATTGAAAATGATGATGGCACATTAACTATTACTGAAGAAATAAAAGATAATCCTAATTATTATTTTAATGAATATCAACAAGTAGGTGATAAATATAATAAACCAAATATTGAAAAAGTTCATAAAAAATCATGGTGGGATCTTAGAAATACAATAATGATATTTAATATTTTAAGACAAGCTAAAATTGAAGTTTTTAATTATAATTTAGAAAATAATAATGAATTAGACGAATATTTTATTAAACTTGATATTAATGATTATTCACTTGATAACAAAAATTAATAACATTTTCTAATTGAATTAATAAATCTAAAGATGAAATATCATGAATACAATTATTTAATAAATTAACAATACTTAAAAGACAAAAATGATTACAGTTTTCATAAACATTATTAATATTATTTCCACAAAAATTTGTTATATTTAATGATAGATTTAAAAAATCACAAGTCATTTTTATTTATATTTAATATTTTTTTTTTAATTTTTAATTTATAAAAGTTTATATAATATAAATAATATTTCTTATTGGGTAGCAAGTGATAAAATACCGATTCAACAAAAGAGTGTTCGTATTCCAGCGGAGAACGGCACCGATTATATTGCTGGTCAAGAGATTCGTATCAGAATAGACCCAAGTTTAAAGTTTTTTAACCCTGAACAAACTTATTTAGAATGCGATGTATTAATTAAAACACCAACATTTTCTGCATCTGGTTCAAGTGCTGATAATTTACCTTGTCCTACATTATTAAATCTTGACGCAGAAACTGGTTTTCAATCTTGTTGCCGATCTGTTCGCATTCATGATAGTAATGGTGTTTTACTTGAAGAAATTGAAAATTATAATACAATGGTTAGTGTTAAATATGATTATCAAAGTAATGAAAGTCTTAGAAATAAACGTGCACTAACTGAAGGAGCACAAGTTCCTCTAGTAGCAAATCGTGGGACTATGGAGGCTGGTGTGTCTCAATCTAATGCTGTATATAATAACGCATTTTTCTCCCGCAATAAAGATTCAATTGAATACAGTGCTTCATTTACCGCAGCTGATATGACAACTGCTAAAATTTGTATGCCTCTTCATAGTGGTATTTTATCTAATAATAAAATATTCCCTAATATGCTACTTGGTGGTATTACTGTTACAATTTTACTTGAAGATAATAATAGAGTATTTAGACAAGTAGATGGAGCTATGCGATTTCGTAGATTAACTCTGAATCCTCAGTTTTTCCAAGCAAAACAATTAGGCAGTGCAACTTATGGCACTGTTGCTGATAATGGTAGTTTTCAACAATTTACACTAAGACAGCGTAATAGTGTTGGTGATAAACCTGTACAATGTCCATTTGTTGTTGGTGAAAAACTAGGATTTCAAAGGTGGGTATCAGGTAATGCTTCTGTTGTAGCATTTGATACTAATCCAACATTTTCACCTCATACTAAGTTTCCAGTAATTAAAAAAATAAATTTGTCTGGTAAATATATTAATATTGAATTAAATGCAAGTGTTAAAGTTAATGGTAGTGGTATGAACGCAGGCACACAAGATATATTTGTATTTAGTAATTCTGTAGCAGACGCTACAGCATATGAACCAACTTATACTGTATCTAATGTAAATCTTATTGTTGGTCAAGTAGATCCTGGCGCTGCATACGAATCAAGTATGATGAAACGCATGAAAGAAGGAGGTGTAATTAACTACGATTTTAACAGTGTAACAACATATAAATATTCTCAACTTGCTTCAGATAGAGTTGCTAATATTAGATTACCTATTAATAACTCTCGTTGTAAATCTATTATTTGTGTTCCTACTGACGCAACTGTATATTCTACTAAAGAAACACTTAATGCTTCATTAACTTACCCCATTCTAACTTCTGAAGCTGATAATCGTGAGGTTCCTGATTTCTATCTAAGATCTAATCGCCCAGGTCTAGAAGGTATTATTGATGAAGTATCTAGTTATCAATGGTTATATGATGGACGACTTCAGCCTAATCGTTTAGTATCTCTTACTAAAATGGCGAAAACCAAATCTATTGACGCACAATGGACAATTGAAACTGATAAAGCACTATCTCAAGCAGGTATTACTGGACACAGTTTTGCTAAATTATATAGTAATTTTATCATTGGTCGCGCACTTGCTCTTGGTGACGCAGTATATGATGCTCGTAATAAAGATTTCTCTTTACAAGTAAATTATGAAGGATCTATAGCACCTGTTAAAAATAAACTTTGGTTGAGTTATGTATTTCATATACGTCGTATTCAAATCAGTAATAATAATGTATCTGTTATTGTTTAAAAAAATATATTCAAATTTATCTAAAAAAGTTTCGTATATTACTGGATTTTCTAAAATACATTTTTAAATTTAATATTTTTATAATTTTATATTTTCTAAATTATTTTTGTAAATTAATTTTTTAAAGATAAATATTTTATAATTCAGTAAAATATAAAACTTTAATGTCAATAAAATATATTGAAAACGATATTCATGATGAAATATTTAAATTACCAGATAATTCATTTGATTTAATATATACTTCCCCGCCATATGCCACTACCCAAGCTGAATGGGATAAACCTTTGAAATGGGATATATTATTTCCAGAAATGTGGAGAATATTAAAACCAAAAGGTATTATTGTATTACATGCATCTATGCCTTTTACATATGAATTATTAAAATATGAAACACCAAGATATCATTATTGTTGGTTAAAAAATAAAAAAACAAATTTTTTTAAAGCAAAATTACAACCTTTACGAAATATTGAAGAAATATTAATTTATTATAAGACTGGTGGCACATATAATCCACAAATGATAGGTAATGAAATTCATAAAAAAAGATATAATAAACAAAAAGATAAAAATAAATATTATGCTCATAGAAATAATATTTCAGAATCTTATGTAAGTGAAATTGAAACTCATACAGGTAATTATCCAACAACATTATTAGAATATAAAGTAAGAGTAGATGATACAGGTATAAATAGATCGGATGAAATGATTGATTATTTTATTAAAACATATTCTAATGAAGGTGATAATGTATTAGACATGACTTGTCATAATAATTATGTTGGTGATAGATGTAAATTATTAAATAGAAATTATTTAGGTATAGATATTAAATTATGTTTACAAACAAATTTATGATTTAATTTTTATTTTATTTTAAAATCATTCATATAATATAAAATATGTCAAACAGTCTTGCGGGTTCAAATACTTATTTACAGTTATTTCCAAGTAATCATAGTTCTACGGGTTCAATTTCGTATCGTGACGGTAACCCTGTAATCAATTTTGTCTTAGGTGAACAAGAACGATTTTTAATTGGATCTTCAGTTCGTTTATGTGGTAATATTGCTATTTATAAAACCAGTGATGGAGCAGGTTTTGGGACAGTACCAGTTGCTGCGGATGATTTAAATGTATCTCCAAAACTTTCTACTTATGGGATGTTAGACCAGATAGTTATCACTTCGCAAAAAAATAAAAATGTTATTGAACATGTGCGCCACTATGGACGTTATTTAGCAAGTTACTTGCCAGCTGTTTCAAGCATTCAAGAAGCACAAGGTCATTTAGGTGTAACTGCTAATACTCTACCAGATTTTAATGCTAATAAAATGCAGTATGTTAATATGCTTAATGGAGCGGACGGTGCTGGTAATTTTAGAGGTAATAGTTTCTGTATTAATATGCCCACTGGATTCCTTAATTCTAAACAACCTATTGGATTATCTGGTAAAGGTTGGGGTACAGGTGGATTAGAATTTGCTGTTCATTTAGCACCAGATTCTCAATTTCTAAATGGATCTTGGACAAATGCTTTTTATCAACTTACTAATGTATGCATGATTTGTGAAGTAATCAACCCGTCTGTTGATGAACTATCTAGATTAATGAAACAATCCTCTGGGACTATGGAGTATAACGCAATATCTTCATATTATACTACTCTAGCTTCTTCTAATGCTATAATTAATTTCCGTTTAGGTTTATCTAAAGTATTAGGTATATTTATGAATTTTATACCTTCAGAATATTTAAATAATCTTGCTTATGATAGTTATGGCACATTACCATTACTAAATAATGCTACTGCTGGCGAAATAGCACCTATTAAGCAAATTGTATTTACTAAAGGCGGTGAAAGATTACCATTAATGTATAATTTAGATACTAATGCTCGTGATAATTCTACTTCTCAAATCGCAGATCCTCAGTTATTCAGAAACTTTATGAATTGTTTTGTTCCATATATGAAAAATATTAAAACTCAAATTTCTCCAATAACTAATATTAGATATATTGAAAATAGTGGACAAAAACTTTATGCTAATGCTGGTCAAATGTTTGGTGTTGGTGTATCTTTTGACGATATTAGTGGAGAAGGTATTGATTTCCGTAATGAAAACTTCGGTGCACAGCTTGAAACTGGACTTACTGAAGATGTTCCGCACAGTGCTTTCTTATTTGTTAGAAGCAAACAAACCCTTGTATTTAATGCTAACGGATTGCAAGTAATTCAATAAACAAATTTATTTATATTTTTTTCTAAATTAAAATATTTTTTATATTATAAATGGATTCTCAAATGACTGATGAACGCGGACGCATTCCCGATCTTATGAAGATCGGAGCACTACCTAGTGATTTACTTCAAGATACTGACACTGAAGTTCTGGATCCAGTAGTCAATACTGACGACTTTGCCAGATTTGTTTTATCTAATAAAGGTTTTCTACATAGTTTTAGTAAAATTACATTATCAGTAGATAATGGTGGCATGGGTACATTTCCTGTAAATATTGGTGTTCATTCTTTAGTCCAGCGTTGTGCACTTCGTATAGGCACTACTGTTGTTGCAGAAATAGACGATTTTAACTTTTGGATGGGTTATAAATCAACCTTTATTGATAATGATATTAATTTAGAAAGAGAAACATATTTATCTTCAAGACAAATGGCATTAAAATTAGACTATAATGATACTGTTGGAGATCTTAGTAATATTAATGCTTCTTCACTATCTTTAAAAACCAGATTATATCCAGCGGTAGACGCAGCTGGTACTGCTGCTAATACAGGCTCAATACCTGAACTTAGAACTGGTAATAAACCAGTATTCAGTATTTCTGTTGCTGACTTATTCCCATTTTTAAGATTTAATCAACTTCCTCTATATATGATAGATCAACAGGTATCTATTGAATTACATTTTCAACCTGCTTCAAGTCTAAAAAGGTGTGTTCATGTAAAAACTACAGAAGCAACAGGGACTTTATTTACTATTGATAAAACACAAACCAAATTTATTGCAGATTATATTTATTATGATGGTGATATGATGGAGTCTTATCGTAACCAAAACCAAATAATGAACTGGACATATAACGACTACAGACTTAATAAAAGATCTTTTACCCATACACAACTTGCCCTAAATAATGTAATGGATATCGGTGGTGCTGGTCGTTTAGTAAATAAAATCGTATGTGGACTAGAATCTGTTGTAGCAGCGCCTGATACTTCAATGATTAATGCCTTTGCATCTGTATCACCAGGTTTAAATGGTAATAATAATGGTGTATTTACAACTAATCTTGTATATAATGATAATCGTTTATACCCTATTGACCGCACAAATTCTGCTATTCATTTTCATGATGTTGTTCAGGCTGAACAAAATATGCCTCAAGTATCCCGTCAAATGTATAATAAAGAAGGTGGTAGTTTATCCGACGCATATAAATACATGAATTATGCCCCGAGTTCTAGCACAGAAGGACTTAATGGTCGTTTTCATTATATTGCCTATAGACTTAATAGGAACGAACGTGTGAACAGTCGTGGTGTCCAACTTGAACTTAAATACACTGATATGATAGCAGGCACATATACCCACCGCACATGGTTAGAGTTAGTAAAAACTGCCACCCTATCTAACGGCAAATTTGCGACCGAGTTTGCATGATCTTTTCTTTTTTTTAATAAATAAATAATCTACAATTGTATCTTGATTTAATTTATATAAAATATTAAAGCAACTTAAATATATAAAAAAATCTGTTTTTTTAATTTTTTCACAATTACTTTTCATTTTATTTATATTTTTTATAAAATATTGATAATCTTTTATTTGTTCATGTAATTTAATATTTTTAATCATTGAAGCAATAATAAGATCTTCTCCAAAATCTTTATAAACTAATAAAATATCATCGGTTTTAGTTACAAATTTTGCTATAAAACCTTCATGATTATATAAATACAAATAATATTCATTAACCATTTATTATATATGTAGTATTGTTTTTAAATAATAAATATAATTGTTAAAAAAGTTTCGTATATTACTGGATTTTCAAAAATAACAAATAATTTCAAAAGATTTTAAATTCTAAATAAAATATAAAAAATATGAATAAATATTTTCTAAAGAGTTTAAAAAAAAAATCCAGTAATATATAAAACCAAAAAATGTCAGATATTTTTATTCAAGAAATTGCGAAAAATATATTTGAAAAAACAAAAATAGAAGATGAAAAAGATTTAGATTTATTATTAGAAAATTTGAAACAATATTTATTATTATTATTAGATCCTGATTTCGTATATTCTTCAGATAGTTCTGAAGATATTAATGAAAAAAAATTAATAAAAGAAAAGTTTAAAGTTAATATAGATAAAGAAGGGTTTCATGAATTAATATTTAATTAAGGGTTATAGCGTACAGTAATTTGATAATATGGTCTGCCATTAACAATATCATCAATTTCATAAATAAAATTATCATATCTATTTTCATACTCACTATTATTTGCAGTATTGGTTACTAATTCACGAATATATTCAATATTAGAATTATACATATCACCATATATTTTATATGTATTAATATCAGGTAAATCAATATAGAAAGTGATATCGTCTTCATCAGCCCAACAATTTTCTAAATGTGATTCAATAAGAGTTTCAATAATAGTATTTTTTTCAATAGCAATATTGCGTGCATGAATTTTAATTTTATTATATTTAATTTTGATATCATTATATTGATTATCAAGATTATCATATTCAAGATTTAATTTATCAATAGTATGAGCGATAGGTGGTAGATTGCTTTGGTCATCATTGATT
>VMHT01082119.1_pt1 | contig 20765 bp, 22 predicted proteins | sample 4693611 | NCBI WGS metagenome assembly VMHT01 (sample SAMN12280063, study PRJNA550983) | marine metagenome | isolation source: seawater sampled from same location over 5 years 0.02-0.2 micron viral filtrate | place: USA: collected off the coast of southern California halfway between the port... ...
GTACGCTAGCATGGCTAGCGGAAGAGACAGACTTAGTTGAGGCATTCGACAGAGGCGACGATGTGTATAAGATTATGGCGTCTGCTATCTATGATAAGCCTGAGTCAGAGATAACCAAGGAGGAGCGATTTGTAGGTAAGACTACGATACTAGGAGCAGGTTATGGTATGGGTCACGTCAAGTTCCGCGCTCAATTAGCTACTTTCAACGTAGAGCTATCCGAGGAAGAGTGCGACAGGATTATTCGTGTGTACAGAGAAACTTACCCACGCATTCCTGCTTTGTGGAGAGCGGCTAATAAGGCGCTAAAGACCATGATGAAAGACAAAGTAGAGGAGTTAGGCAAAGAAGGCATCCTTACTGTGGAAGGCAGGACCGGCATACGCCTACCTAATAAGCTGTACATAAAGTATCCTAACTTACGTACTCAAGCCGCAGAGGAAGAGGGCGGGTACGACGAGACAGTTTACGATACCCGCAAGGGTAGAGCTATAATTCCCAACCGCATTTACGGCGGTAAAGTTATTGAGAATGTTTGTCAGGCATTGGCTCGTATTGTGATAGGCGAACAGCTCTTACGAGTAGCTAAAAAGTACAAAGTAGTTATGACTGTGCATGACGCCATTGGGTGTATTGTTCCAGAAGACGAAGTGAAGGAAGGAATGCTTGCAGTAGAAAAAGTTATGAAGATCAGACCTAAATGGGCACCTGACTTACCGCTTGATTGTGAAGGTGGTTATGGCAGATCATACGGAGAGTGCTAGCAATGTCCCAGTGGGCGGTGGACAGGTTTATAATGACTGAAAACACCCACAGTATGCAACGTACAACACCTATTATCACTCCTTTTTATAAGGGGCGTTCTCTTGGTTGGGGTGTGCATACCGGCTAGCCCACGCTACGGGCCTTTTTATTTAGGAGAATGATGATGAACGATAAAGACAGAGTAATGGTTGAGCTAGACGCGTACCTTGATACTTTGGAAGAGGACTACGTAGACCCTGCTCAAGCCAAGATTGATCGCGCTGAGTACTTAGCAGACCAAGGAGATACCGATGAATGGTAAAGGCAGCAAACGTAGACCCCACTTTGTACCCCTACACGAGATCGGGGCTAACTGGGCGAGGGTTTTTGAAAAACAGAAACAAGCAGAGAAGGAGCAAGCGAATGATAACAGCAGAAGTGCCAAGAGTAACGAAGGAACCGAAGGAACCGAAGAAGGACAGCGCCCTAAGTAGACAGACAGGCGGTAACCACTACAAGAACATGCTAATCCAACCTGCCGAGTACGCAGAGAAGAACGGCTTGTCGCTACTAGAAGGTAATGTGGTTAAGTACATTTCCAGATGGAAGTTAAAGGGCCATCCACTAGCTGACTTACTCAAGGCTAAGCATTGCATCGATCTGTTGATCGAGCTGCACGAGGTAGAATGAAAATAACAATAGAAGTAGATGGCGACGATGCCGAGGAACTTGTAGCACTAATACAGCGTGCTACTGAAGCAGTGGAAAAGCTCGAAGCTATACTTGAGGAGTTTGAGGATGAGTCACTTCACTGACCCAATGGCTGCGCTAGAAGAAGCAGAATTTCTAGCCAAAGAAGAACAACGTAGCATGTGCGTTGTTGAAGTAGAACCCAACATGATTGTAGTGGTTTCTAAGCGAGATGCGCGGAGTATGGGTAAGATAATCTTAGAAACCTGCGTACCTTTTGAAGAAAATCACAATATATATGACTAAAGGTGATGATGATGTTTGTACGAGACTGTGGGTATTATGATATAGAGAGCAGCAGACGCGGACCTAACCGCAATAAGAAAAGTAATGAACGTAACGTCAAAAAACTTAGAGCTTTGTGGAATGAGTTCGATAATGAAACACGTATGCGTGCGACGAAAACGATCCGTTGCTTAGAAACACAGGAAGCGTACAAGTGATTACTCCTGCGCTTATGTGTATAGCAGTCGCAGTATACTTTGAGGCTCGGGGCGAACCCGGTGCAGGACAAGTTGCAGTTGCTCAAGTAATACGAAACAGAATTGAGGACCCACGTTACCCAGACAATGCGTGTGACGTGGTTAAACAAGGGTACTATTGGCAAGGTAACCCTGTAAGAAACAAATGCCAGTTCAGTTTTTACTGTGATGGCAAGTCGGACGATCCCAAGAACAAACAAGCATGGTTTAATTCGTTGTACATTGCGCACTTGAGCGGGTTCGTACCTGATATTACAGCAGGAGCGACTCACTACCATAGCACAAAGGTGTTCCCACAGTGGGCTTACACTGGGGAAGTTACAACCAAGATACACAAGCATGTTTTCTACACAGGTATTAATCAGTGACCACGACAAAGATAAATGTGCCAACCAAAGACGAGAAAGAAAGACAGCAAGAGAAGATAGCGCAGGATGTTAAAAAATATTTAGCTAACGGTGGTAGGGTAACAAAGTGCGCCCCACGCGCATTTACTTTAACCGAAGGCCCGAAGAAACGGTTCGACGGTGGGCGAAACGACTCGCTAACCGATCCAACTAATCGAGATGTGGGGGCGTACCGGCCTACAATAAAGGGAACATAGATGTACGAATATAACTGCACCATAACTAGAGTCGTGGATGGGGACACAATTGATGTTGATATTGATCTTGGGTTCGGTACTTGGCGTTGCGGTGAGCGTATTCGTCTTTATGGTGTGGATACTCCCGAGTGCCGCACGCGAGATAAACAGGAAAAAGCTGCCGGACTCTTGGCAAAGAAGTTTGTCCAAGACGCGCTCCACGTCGGAGGAACCTACAAGCTCGAAACTAGAGAGAAAGGTAAGTTTGGAAGATTCTTGGGGGTAATAAAGATAGCAGGCGACCTAACCATTAACACCGCACTGGTAACCGAACACCTCGCCGTACCTTACATGGGGCAAAGCAAACAAGAGATTGAAGATGCTCACAAAGCAAACTACGAAATACTTACAGACAGGGGTTTACTATGACAGCTTGGTCTTATAGTAGCGTAAATACATTTAAGCAATGCCCTAAAAAATATTACCATTTAAAAGTTGCTAAGGACGTAAAAGACAGGGGTAATGCAGCTACTGCGTACGGTAGTAGAGTGCATAGCGCTGCTGAAAAATATATAAGGGATGGAAAACCGCTGGAGCGCGAGTATAAATTTTTGCAAGGTACGCTAGACGCTTTCAATAGCATAGAAGGTGACAAGCATTGCGAGATTAGGCTTGGAGTATCCAAAGATGATGGAGCTTTTAAACCCGCAAGATTTTTTGGGGGCGATGTTTGGTACAGGGGTATAGCAGACCTACTTATAATAAACGAAGACAAAGCTTACCTCATCGACTATAAGACTAGCAAAACCGCAAACTATGCGGACACTAAGCAGTTAGACTTACTTGCAGGGGCTGTGTTTATAAATTACCCCGAAGTAAAAAAGATTAAGTCTGCGTTATCGTTTGTTGTGTGTAACGGTTTTGTAACTAAAGAGCATACTGTAGATATGTACAAATCTTACATTGGCACATTCGACGAAGCTTTAGAACAGATAGAAGTAGCTACTACAACAGACGTATGGAATGCCAAAGACGGACCTCTGTGTGCGTACTGTCCGGTTGTTAGCTGCGAACACAACAGGAAACGATGATGAGTACCAACTACGTTATATTGGTAGACATAGATGACCAGACCTATGTAGACGGGCACTACAAAGACGAACAAATGGCAATAGATGTTTTTGAACATTGGGCAGAAACCTACCCAAACCTTGAATTTGAATTAGCGGAACTTGTTGGTTCGAGTAGTTTTCCAATACCCGATGAACTCTTTATGCCTAAAAATAAAGTTATCTTAGAATTTGCTAACAGTTTAGCTGAGATTACAAGCAGCGAAAGTTACAAGAAAACATTACATTAAACATAGAGGAAGCCGTCATGGTTGCTAAGAAACGAGATTACAAAGCCGAGTACGCTAAGTACCAAGGCACCGAGGAGCAGAAAAAGAAACGCGCTCAACGCAACAAAGCTAGGCGTAAAGCAATGCGAGAGGGGAAAGTTTCTAAGGGCGACGGCAAGGACGTAGCCCACAAGAAAGCAATGGACAAGGGTGGCAAGAACTCTGATGGTACTAGAGTAGAGACAGCTAGCCGCAACCGATCCTTTAAGAGGGATTCTAAAGGTAACCTTGTATCTGAAACTAGCACGCGTGAGCGTAAAAACAAAAACAAGGGGTAAACTATGTTAGCTATGGGTGCTGCAATTAAAGCTAAAGTAAACCACTACTTGCAGAAAGTTCTTAAGTATTTTAGTAAGAGCAAAGCTGTAGTTCCGGTGAAGCGGCGCAAGAAATATACAAAGGGCAGGGGCAAGACAATAAAACAGACCCTTGCCAACTTGGATAGAAATTTTAAAGAGATGTCCCGTGCTACAGGTGAGCGATCGTGGGATAGCAAAGCAAATACTAACGTTCTTAAAAAGCTAGGTGTCTTTGTGGCTCCTACTGCAATGACTGCAAAAGACTTGTTAGAGACCCGAGTAGAAGTACCAGAAAAATTTCCGGGGATTATGTTTGTTGCTACAAATATGGTTTTTTCCGACGAGGGTAAAGCTTTTCCTAACTTTTTCTACGCTATGAAATACGAAAGCTCTCCTTTTTATGTGGAGCCTACAAAAGACATTGTTTATAAAATAGGATTGAGCGTGCCTCTTAGTGCTAAAACAACTAAAAGTAAAGCAGATAAAAATTACTGGTTGTATTTTTATGTAGCAGTAAACCCGAAGGGTGAAGTAAGAACTTTGCGTTGGGTATCAGATGACATGGTGACAATACCCCACAAAAAGAAACCGGGTAACGTTTACGGTAATAAAACATGCTTTGCCCGAAAAACTTGGCAGCGCCCTGATATACTTCAGCACGAGTTTACAGTTAAAGATGTCGGTACAGAAGCTGCGCATGTAGGTATTTTTTGCGCTTGTTTTAATTTTTGGAACAATCGTGACAAGATGTGGACAGTACAAACAAAAAAGAACGGCTTACGTATGAGTTTTTGTATAGACACAAAAGATACAAAACACTATTTCAAAGACAGAGAGTACGCTACTACGTTGAGTGGAAACAGAAAAAAAATAATACATTTTGTAGAGGAACACATGCGCCTTACTCCAAAAGGCAATGTTGTGGTGCGAGAACATATACGCGGCGAGCGCAAGTTTGTTTGGAATGGTTACCAATGCAACGTGAAAGCACCGAAGTTTAATAACATTACTGACATGCAGAAATTTGACGTGCCTGCGTTTGAGTGTGAAGAAGATGACCCGTTAATAAACACATCAATGGATATGGACGACTTAGCCCGTGAGCTAACTCCTTACCTCGATCAAGAGCAAGACAACATATATGGAAAGAGATAAACAGTGAAAGTAATAGACAATAAAGCCTTAGTACTAAAAACAAAACGCCCTCATTTAATTACCGAGCAGGTAGACGACTACAAAATACTCAATGAAGCAGATGGAGTTTACAAGATAGCAGTGCCTTGGAGGCTGCACGAAGCTCAAGTACTTGCGGGGTTAAAAGTAAAAGAAGTACCGTCTCCTATGACTCGTGACTATTCGTATACTGGAAGGTACGAACCGTTTGACCATCAAAAAGAAACCGCGTCCTTTCTGACACTGCATAAGAAAGCTTTTTGTTTTAACGAACAAGGCACCGGTAAAACAGCGTCTGTAATATGGGCAGTAGATTACTTGATGCAGCAGGACAAAGTTAAACGTGTCCTAGTTATATGCCCTCTGTCTATTATGAAATCTGCATGGCAAGAAGATTTGTTCAAGTTTGCTATGCACCGTAGTTGTTCCGTAGCGCATGGGACTTCTGAGCAACGAAAGAAAATACTAAATGCAGGTGCTGAGTTTGTTGTTATAAATTTTGATGGGGTAGCTGTAGTTAAGGACGAGATTATTAACGGGGGCTTTGACGTAATTGTAGTGGATGAAGCTAATGCCTACAAAAACACACAGACTAACCGGTGGAAAACGTTGCGCGACATTACGGCGGATACTGCTTGGCTTTGGATGCTTACTGGTACTCCCGCAGCACAATCACCTGTAGATGCTTTTGGCTTGGCTAAGCTAGTTAACGCAAAGAACGCACCTAAATACTACGGCCAATTTAGAGATAAGGTGATGCACAAAGTGTCTCAGTTTACGTGGCGTCCCAAACCAGAAGCGAACGAAATAGTGCATGAAGTGTTGCAACCCGCCATTAGGTTTGAGAAAGATCAGTGTTTAGATTTACCTTCTGTTACTTATGTAGAGCGAGAAGCGCCGCTTACTAAACAACAAGCTTCGTACTATAAAAGGCTAAAGGATCGCATGACTATGGAAGCGGACGGAGAGCAGGTCACTTCTGTTAACGCTGCCACTAACTTAAACAAGCTACTGCAAATATCAGGGGGTGCGGTCTATACGGACGATAGAGAAGTCATTGAGTTTGACGTGGGTAACCGTTTGAATGTCGTTAAGGAAGTAATAGACGAGTCTTCTCACAAGGTACTTGTCTTTGTGCCCTTTACACACACTATAGAATTACTAAATGATTTTTTAATTAAAAGTAAAATCCCGTGCGAAATAATATCGGGTAAGGTTTCTGTAAATAAACGAAGCGAGATAATTAAAAACTTCCAAGAAACAGATAAGATTCAAGTGCTTATCATACAACCGCAAGCAGCGTCACACGGCCTAACTTTGACCGCAGCTAATACTATTATCTGGTACGCTCCTGTTACTAGCGTAGAGACTTACTTGCAAGCTAATGCGCGTATTGACAGGCCGGGACAACACAACCCGATGACAATTGTCCACATACGCGGCAGTGAAGTTGAGACTCGACTCTACACTATGCTGCGCTCCAAGGTAGACCACCACACCAAAATAATTGATTTGTATAAACAAGAATTAAGTACTTGACACTGTAAAGAGTATTGGTAAACTACTTCTCCCTACAAGAAAGGAGGAGCAATGAAACAGACAGCCGACAAACTAACTGACATCTATATCAAGATGCGCGAAGCTATAAGAGTTAAAGAAGAAGAAATAAAAACAATAAAAGCGCAGCAAGATAAGATTACTCAGCAGATGCTAGAACTCTGTGATGAACAGAATCTAGACAGCGTAAGGACTCCCGCAGGAACTATTTCACGTAGAGTACATACTAGCTACTGGCCTAGTGATTGGGACAAAATGCACAAGTTTCTCAAAGACAATGATGCACTTCATTTACTTGAAAAGCGTATGCACAGCACGAACATGCGAGAGTTCTTAGAAACTAATCCTGACGTAGCACCTCCGGGGCTACAAACAAACCGCAAGTACACTATAACTGTACTTAAACCGCGCAAAGCATGAATAGGTTAAGAATTCAAGACGGGTGCTTTATACACCCAGACACCTATGAATCTTTGAAGTCTGTAGAAGTTGTTATAACAAACAGCGGTACGCTATCCAGAAACTATTACAAAGACAACAGTTTAACGTGTTGGTCTTTTAATTGTGACTTTCCAGCAACGTCAGTACCTGCTAGCAACATACAGGCTAAGCGATGTATGGACTGCCCCCAAAGTATAAAAACTGGCAGGGGTGTAGGAGGGGCACTTTGTAAGTACTTCACGAATATTGAAGTTGCCTTTCTTAAAACAGATTTTCTTTATGAGCTTAGATTAAATGCGTTAAGTTTATTCTCAAAAGAAGACAACAGGATGAGCCTATATAAGTATATAGAACATCTTGAGCGTAACCGAGAGCACGTCGGCAATGTGCTAACCGAAATATATTTTGTACCGCATAGAGATTTCTACAAGATGTATTTTAAACCGGTTCGACCTCTTACAGAGGAAGAGCTTGCAAATGTACAACAGCTTTTAAACAAAGCTGCAAACAAAAAACTAAACCCTTTTAAGGAGCAAGAAATGTCTAACATATCTCACATTATCCGCGACGTAGCTGCGCGTTACCCTCGTTTAGACAAGCCGTACAGGTTTGATAACAAAGCGGGTGCAAACGGCAAGAGCGTCCCGTGTGATCCAACAGAAGACGGTGCAAAGTACGAACTAGATTTTGTAATGAGCAGCGAGAAAGCTAAAGAGCTGTACAAGATCATGCAAGACTCATACACCAACGCGCCGGGGCGTGATAAGTCTTGGCCTAAGAAACTTGAGATGCCTTTTAAACAATTAGAGGACGGGAGTTTTGCGGGTAAGGCTAGCTTGAAAGCTGCGTATAGTGGTAATCCGACTTCTCCTCCCGATCAGTTTGATGCGAAGAACAAGAAGCTAGACGAAGGCTTCATGCTAACTACTGGTAGCACAGTAAACATAGCAGTAGAGCTTATACCTTATAAAATGGCAGCTACTGGTGTATCGCTAAGACTGCGTGGCGTGCAGGTGCTTAAGTATTTACCTTATAAGCCCCCATCGCCTTTCGGAGAAGAAGACGGTTTCAGTGCGGATGCAGAGTCTGGCAGTCCTTTCCAGACAGAGAGTTCAGATGGCATGTTTGAGTCTGAAGTTTCTACCGATGCTTTAGACGTTGAAGAAGAAGTTAAAGAACCAGTTAAGCGTAAGAAAAAAACTGAAACTCCTAACGACGACGACGATGACATAGAAGATATTATTTCATCATGGGGAAGTGACGACTAATGAGCTATGGCTATACGACACGCATCGATAGTCTAAACCAAAAAGCTGACCAATCTCTTCTGGGGGTCCGTCTTGGTAAAGTGTGCATCGATAATGATGTATCAGTTGCTGAGACGGCCTCCCAGTTGGGGGTTAGTAGGCAGACTATTTATAACTGGTTCGTGGGTTTCCACGAGCCTAACAACGAACTTAAAGCTTACGTAGAAGCAATGATAAGCGAGTATAAATAATGCAAGCTTTTGACCTCATAGATTACGTCGTCCCTAGGGGTGGCATATACAATGTGGTCGGCATGAAAGAAGGTAGGCCCATACCAAAGTTTACCGATAGTTTAGAAGTAGCATATACAATAGCTGATGAATTCTCTGAGCAAGGCATGGATGTATTCTTTGCCCTAGGGAAGCTGAAAGAAAAAGGTAATAGGAAGATAGAGAATGTAGAGTCTCTAGGTGCTGTGTGGCTTGATATAGACTGCGGAGGAAACAAGGCAGAAGAAATAGAGCCGTCCACAGGGTTACCAAAGGGCTACGCTAGCCAAGCAGAAGGTGCTAAGGCGCTTAAAGCTTTTTGTGCTACCGTCGATTTGCCGGAACCTACAATAGTAAATTCTGGTTACGGTTTACATGTCTATTGGGCTTTTACTGAAGAGGTGCCTACAGAACAATGGTTGCCTATAGCTAAGCGGCTAGAAGAAGTATGTGTTACTCAAAAATTTTGTGCTGATCCTAATGTGTTCGATCCTTCTCGCATACTGCGAGTGCCGGGCACCTACAATCAAAAGAAGGATGATCCTAAGCTAGTAAAGATAATTAACCCTGCGCCTGCACGGCACGCACCTAACGACATACGCGCCCTGCTAGGAGTAGACCCTAACGCAGTTATAGTAAAGAGAAGTAGTAAGCCAATATTAGATGTATTGGAAAAACTGCTCGACGAAAACAAAGACTATAAGTTTTCTAAGATAGTGGGCAGAGACACACCCTGCTTGCAGCTTAAAGACAGCTTAATTAATAGGGCGACTTTATCTGAGCCTCGTTGGTTTAATGCTCTTTCTGTAGCTAAGTTCTGTGCGGATGGCAGCAAGGCAATTCACACCATATCCCAAGGCCACCCAGACTATGATTTTCACACAGTGGAAAGAAAAATAGTAGGCATAAAGGGGCCACACTCTTGTGAAGAATTTGAAAAGAACAACCCTACAGGTTGTGAAGGTTGCCCACATAAGAAAAGTAAAGAAGTAAAAGGCCCTTACAGTTTAGGTAAAGTTATAAAGCGATCTTCCTCTAGCCCTATAAATAAGTTTGAACCTTATTTCAGGGGTAAGACTGGGGGTGTATACAAGATGGACGGTGAAGACCCTAAGCTTGTATATGAGCACGACTTGTATATACAAAAACAAATGTGGGACGACGAACAGGGTTTCGTGTCTGTGTTTGTATTTCACTCTCCGCATGACGGAGTACGCGAGTTCACTATACCTAACGAAAGTTTAGAAAAAAGATTACTACTTAAAACTCTTGCGCATAACGGAGTAGTAGCAGGGACTGCAAACGCGGCGCTACTACACGACTACGTAACGCGGGTTATTCAAATATTACAGACACAGAAAAAGGCAGACATTATGCGATTGCAGTTCGGTTGGGCTGACAATAATACGAAATTTATTGTTGGGGAAAGAGAGATAACTGTAGACGGGGTATATCACACACCGGCCTCTACAGTAACCAGAGCGTACGCACCTTACTTTGAGCCTAGAGGCACGCTAGAAAAATGGAGTGAAGTGTTTAATTTGTATAACCGAGAGGGCATGGAGGTTCAAGCCTTCGCTGCGTTGTCGGGGTTTGGCTCTCCTCTGTTACAGTTAACAGGGCAGAAAGGCGCGATTATAAACTTAGTACATAAGAATGCCGGTACTGGTAAGACGACAGTATTACGCATGGCAAACAGTGTATTTGGCGACCCTGAACACTTATTAGGTAACCCCAGAGACACAGCAGTAGCGCGTGTAAACAAGCTTGGCATACTAAACAACATAGTAAACACTGTGGACGAGCTTAGTAACATGGACTCAGACCATATAAGCGACTTTGCTTATGAAGTATCTCAAGGTAAGGGTAAAGATAAAGGCACGCAAACAGCTAACGCTAATCGCAAAAACGACACTACGTGGCGCAACATAACTCTGTGCACCTCTAACTCTTCCTTCTACCAAAAGCTATACGGAGGTAAAAGCCTGCCTGACGGCGAGCTGATGAGAATTATAGAGTTCTACGTAGGGTATGTAGACCCAGACACTATATCTACAGCAGAGGGCAAGCGAATGTTTGACCACCAATTAAAGGAAAACTACGGGCATGCTATTGTTCCTTTTATGCAGTACGTGTTAGCTAACCCCGAATTAGTTAAGAACGATGTGCTAGCGATACAGAAAAAAATTGATAGAGACCTACGTTTAACCTCCCGAGAGCGGAACTGGTCAGCGATTGTTGCGGCTAATATAGCAGCGGGTGTTATCGCTACCAAGCTGGGTATTATAAAATTTGACATGCGGCGCATATATATCAAAGCTGCTGAGATAATAAATCAACTAAGAAAAGATACCATTGCCCCGCTAGACAGCTATGTATCTATACTAGGGGCGTTTATTTCCAGTAACCTAAACGGTTTACTCGACGTTGATGACGGCGTAGATCAGCGCACTTCAAAAGCTAAGGTTCCTAATCTAGAGCCTAGGTACGGAAAGCTAGTTATGAGGCACGAAGGCGACACCCAAAGACTTTTTATACCTGTAAAAGAATTGCGTAACGAACTTAATAAAGACAACACGGACTACAATTCTTTTCTAGAAGACTTAAAAACCCGAGGAATATACTTGGATACGGTTAACAAACGAATGTCAAAAGGTATGGCTATAGTTTCACCTGCTCAGCGTTGCGCTATGTTTGATGCGGCACACCCCGAGTTTATTGACATGACTAGAATTGTAGAGAAAGCGAAAGACGATGCAGATAGAGAAGGTGGAGTACCAGATCAACTGGAAGAAGTTTAAAAAAGGTTGGTCTTTTTTTATACCCTGTCTTAAACCCGAAGAAGCTAAGAGCATTTTATTAGCTGAAACTAAACGGTTTAAGTACAGGGTAGTTACTAAAATAACCATAGAAGACGGAGTGCGGGGCATTCGGGTATGGAAAGTCTAGAGTGCCCCGTAGTAGTCAACGTCTTCCAAACGATCAAACAGAGGAGTAAGGTTTTGGAAGAAACTCTTGTTGAAGCGGATGCCTGAAACATACTCTTGCTCTTGTGAGGCACGAGACTTGAACGACCGTTTCAACGTGTCCTGAGTCAGGAGACCGGGGTAACGTTGCATGAAATCATATATCTTCATCTCTGTTTCTTCAAACAAGTCAGAGTCGCCTGTAGTTAACGCTAAGTAACGTCTCTTGAGTAAGTTGGACCTAGCACGCAGCACTTGCCCCTCGTACTGTTTAGCCAAAGCTCGGGTTTCGTAAAGACTTGATACGTTAGCAGGAGCAAATCCTAACGCTTGGTTAGCTAGGTTCCATGCAGATATATCTGTATCTATTGGACGTCCGTCTATTGTAGTAGCTCCTTCTCGCGCAAATCGCATAGTCTTTGCACCGTTACGAAGCCAACTTGGCGCGAGTCCTTCAAACCCTCTCTGGAACTCCCCGTCAGCAAGTAACCCTAGCTTATAAGGCATGTCGAGAACGTAATTACCTAGCGGACCAAAAGCTTGGAGTGCCATAGACTGAAGATACCCATACTTTTCTATCTCGTAAGGGTCTTCTCTAAATAACATACCGTTTGCAACGCTGGCTCTGTTAGATATTTCTAAGTTAGTGTAATAGTTAAGAGGACCTTTTGTTACTGACTCCGGCATGATTAACATCATTTCACGGCGTAGATTAAACGGCTCTTCGTCGTCGCCTAACAGACTGTTTATCATGTTAGTTAGGACTGATATAGCTCCAAAGAAAGGCAAGCCGAACGCACCGGCTATCGCATAGCTCATACCGAACGTATACGCTAATTGTCTGAAGGCTTCTCTGCGTGTCCTATCTGGCGCACCTTTTATGGAGTCTACAAAGGCTTGTGCTGTCACGTAAGCACTGTTCCATATAAACCCTTTAAACGTCCACATCACACGCCCAATGTCTCCCTGCATCCATTTAGGAGCGGTAGACGACATACCCGAAGTGTTTACATCTTTTACTACTCGCATAGCGTATTTAGCAGCAGCCTCTGGAGTCATACCGCCTTCCAACGCTAGATCAAATGCAGCTAAGCTAGTAACCGTACGGTTGTAACGCTCTGTACGTTCGATTGGCGCGGACAGGAAGTTTAGCATTTTTGCTGTAAAACCACTGTACTCCGCTGTAGATTCACGAGCGCCTTCCAGTATTTCCCTTACTTGCGTGTGGCGAAGCTGCCCGTGGTCTCTGAGTGTTTCAAACAGAAGCGTATACTTACCTCCTGCGTAACCAGCAGTAGCCCATTTAGGCACACCTTCGGTTTTCATTATATCTAGCACACCCGTGCGGCTTGCTCTAGTCATAGCAGCCATAGCTTTAGGGCCACCATACTTACCAGAAAGAATCGGGAAGGCCAGAAGAGGTAGTGAGCTGACGTTTACAAGCCCCGAAGAGATGTTACCCGTCATAAACATAAGGTAACTACCCGTGGTAGACATTCTTGCAGCGTCGCCAAAGGTAGGATTTACTGTACGTTCTTCTCTATCGACAATGCTTTGCGCTGCGGCTTTTACGTCTACTCTATCAGACGAACGTTGTTGCTTTTCTACTTTGCTAAAGGCGCTCTGTATTTTGCCGTTGTACTTAACGTCCGCCATCTTACGCGCCCACTTAACCATAGTGTCGCCGTAGGCACGGACTAAATCTTCAGAAGCACCGGGAACATCTTTTGCTTTTATAAAACTTTTTGCTATAGAAGACTCAGGGAACATATCAAGATAAGTTGAGTACACCGTCTCAGCTTGTTTTTCTGCTTGAGTAAGATTTAGACCTTGCTCTAATCCGTCTTTTTTAACCGCTGCCATTAAGTCTGCAACAAAGCCTTGAGCGGGCATTGTTTTTTGTGTAGCTCTTCTAATACTGTTTAGGAAAGTGTATTCGCCAGCTTGCAGTTTACCCTGCGCTTCTTTAGCGTCACTACCGTCCTCTGAAATATCTTGGTCTACAGTATTTTGCAAATCGGAACGGAGGGTCAACCCTAACGCCTGTATTTCCATATCCCTTTCACGTTTTGTTTCAAACGCACGAGATGTCCACTTTTTAGTGTTTGGGTCTATGTAATTTAGCACAAACTCACCGTACCTGCGGAAAGGCACATACCCTGCTATAGGAGGCTCTTCATCAAATTTCTTCGCTACTTGTGCTCTTAAATCTAGATTTTGTATTTCGTTTAATATTTCTGTTTTGTACTCCACATACATAGCATCAAAGTCGTTACGCATAATTCTGTATACGTTTTGTACTTCCCTTGGCAGCTTGTCATATATGCCTTTGAGTCTTTTTAATTCTGTTACTTGCTTAGGTTTGAGCTTATTATTTTTTTCAAAGTTTGGATCAAGTATATCAACTCGCGCAAGTCTAGCTTCGATAGCCATTGTAGCCATAGAACGCATTTGAGCTTTAAATTTTGCTAACACCGCCATCATTGCATTATATTTTTTGTTTGCCTCTTCTATTCTTTGTTCTTGATAGCCCTGACGAAGCTCTACATTAGTTATAATTTCTTTTATAGCGGGTAAAATCTTGCCGTACATTTGCATGAGGTTGTCTAAGCGTAAAGAACCCATAGCAAAGGTTAGAAGTGGGGGAGCGTCTAGCAGCTTATCTATAACTTTTTGTGCTTTACCGGGTGTAAAGTCTGGTAAGCTTTCCGTCGTTTCTTTAGCTGCAACGTCAGGACTTTCATTAGCATAGAAAACTTTTGCTAGCGGAGGGGGTTCTATAGAAGGATCAAGGCTTAGTATCCCGTCAATAAATTCAATCCCTGCCTCGTACGCATTTTGGCCCTTACGGCTACCAAAGAAGCTGGCTATGGCATCCATTATGGTTTGCCACAGAGTTTTACTTTTGGGAGCTTTAATATCTTTTAGCAAGTTTTGAAACTCAGAGTTATTTACTAGCTCGGATGTAAACTCATCAAGATCAGTGCCCCCGTACGAGTCACCCATCTGATCTTTTATCTGACTAAAGAAATCAAAGAACGCTTTTGCTTCAGCAGAGTTAGGGTCGTTAAGCCTACGTGCCAACGCCGCGTGTGCTAGCTCGTGGAAGAACACACCTGTAGTTAGTCCTCCATCTGGGTCAAGTGTTATTGTGTTAGTTCCCGAATCGTATTTACCGGGGCGCGGTCCTTCAACTGGAGCTATCTCTATCTTAGTAGCACTAGCCATCCGGCGCATCTGACGCACAATAGGCCGTAGTTCTTTAGGTAAGGTTTCTAAGAGCCTTTCTATAGTGCGGTTTAAATTGCCTGACTCTGCAATAACAACAACATCAGGGTTTATGTCTGTGCCTTTGTATTTAGTTTCAGCTTCTGGAGCAGTGATATCCTGCGCTTACATTTGAGCAGCAATGTCTTCCGAAGTTATGCTTTCAAAGTCAGTTTCAACTTGCTTTGCTAGCCTTTGAGTTTCTGCTTGTACCTTACTATCATACTCTGCACGCTTCTTTGTTCCCTTACGTGGCAGTCGAGTTACGCCCATCTCTGCTTTTACGTTTTCTACCGCCTGTACTTTTGGGTCGGGAGCAGGTGTTGTTGCAGAATCAGGCACGTTAAAAATTGAAACTGGCGAAAGTACTCGTGTTCTTGGTTTTGGTTTACGTTTCCCCGTCGCTGCTTTGTCTGCTTCTGTATCTGTTATTTCATCTTCTGTTATTTCATCTTCTGTTATTTCATCTGTCGCTGCTTGTTCGTCTACCGCTACGTCCGTCTCTGCCTCTACGCCTGCCTCTGTTTCCGCAACACGTATACTGCGCGCTTGTTCTATTATGCCGTCTTGGTGACGTTGCTTGATGCTGTCTACTAAGTTATCAAACCGTGCAAGAGTTTCAGGGTCGGCAATGTCCTTAAGGTAAGTAGAAGCTGCATCGACCTCTTCTTGTTGTTTATCCGTACGTAAAGGCGCTCCCGCAGCTTTCTGAATTTGCTCGCTTGCAGGGATATTTGGCTGCTCGGTTCTTCTTGCATCTATATCTGCGTTAGTAGTGGCTTGACTAGTAGCAGTTTCATACGCAAGGGTAAACAGCCCCTCATTAGGATTAGCTGTTTTGGTTCCTTTTAGAAAATAAGACACCGCTTTCTTAGGCGCGCCTTTTAAGTTTTTTGCCGCATTATTTTTTCGCAAGGCAGAAATACGGCCCAAGAAGCTGCGGGACAGAGGTGTTTCGTTATTTGTTTTCTGAATATCTGCAAACCCAGTCTCAGGTGCTGGCGGAACATCGGATGCTCTCATCATCCCTTTTATTTCAGAATCAGTTAATTCTTGTCTCTTAACGCGGTCTAATATACTTTGCGCTTTTACTACACTGGCAACGCGTGTTTTATGTTGCTCTTCGGTTACACCTTGCTCAGCTAGTATCTCTGCTCTAGCGTTTGGGTCAGCATTTTGTACTGCTACAACTTCCCCTACTGTCTTTGAATCCCCAGCTACGCTTACAGCCTCATTTATTTCTGCTTGAGTAAGGTCGGCTGCGCCCACAAGAGCATCGCCTTCTTCAGGCGTACCTTTACTAGAGGGTGCTATTGGGCTTAGGTTGTCGGCTAACTCGTTTATATAAGCTATCTTTGCTTTCTGGTCGCCAAGTAACTTAAACCTCTGCGCTCCTTCAGCTATCGCACCTACCGGCGCACCGACCGCACCCTCTAATGTAGCCGCTGTTGCCACACCACGCCCTGTAGGCACGTCAAAGCCTTCTCGTTGCAACGCTACGTTACGGGTAAACTGTTCTTGGCCGCCCTGTAGAGCTTCAGGTATGGCTTCTGTAATAGCTGCACGCGATACTTCACCTAGGGTACTGCGTTCACTAGCGTCTATTAAGGCGCGTGGCGCGCTGTCTATAGCTTTTTCTATAACTTCTTCAGGCGCTTCTTTAGCCAGCTTACGACGCACCATGCCAGAGAATATGCTTTTCTCTAGACCAAACCTCGAAGCAAGGCCCCCGAGGAACCCACCGAAGGCAATGTTGTCTAAGTTTTCGCCACTGTATGCTTGTGCCTCTTTAGCAGCTTCTTTAGCTTGATCTTCCGGTACTCCTGACCCTACTAATTCTTGAAGAACAGCATCGTACGCAGCATCTTTAGTAATACCAACTCCGGTTAATACACCTAACCCAGTAGCTGTAGCAGTGGCAGGTGCGCCCACTACAGTGCCTAACAAACCGCCAAGTATTACTGGTGCAGAGGTGCCGAAGGCATTAGATATGAGGTCTACTGGTGCAACGGACAACGCTTGCAGGCCCGCCTTTACTTGCTCGCCAACCCCTTTATCTTCGGCTTGCTGCATTATGCGAGCTACTTCTTGCTGATCTCGTTTAGACTGAGCAGAGAGGAGGCTATCAAGTTCATCTTCAACGCCGCTTAGCGTTTGGGACACCGGATTGTCTGCACCGAACACATCAGTTAAGAATCGCGTGCCAGTAACTGCACCTTTGGCTAACTGCGTAGGAACATCTAGGACTTGCCTAAAGAAACCCGAGTCGGCGTCAGGCAGTGGCGCGGCGGGGGGCGCGTCTAGTACAAAACCCGCAGGCAAATTATTGCTGGGAGCATCAAGCGTAAACCCTGAAGGCAATGCTTCTGGTTGCGCAGTCGATAAGGCTGGTTCTTTATCTAAAGTAAACCCCGGAGGCAAATTCATTACATAGGTGCCCATGCGCCGTTTGTAAAGACTACTTTATCGCCCTGCGCATTAGTAGCAGTAGCCCCTTCTTGAACAGCACTATCGGGGCTAGAACCATTCGTTTCAGGAAGCTTAAAGAAACGTTGCGCATCACGATACTCAGTTTGTACGGCTTGTTGCATCATTGCATTTGCTCTCTTTGTTACTTCTGGTGAGAACACATCTTCGGCTCCAAGTTCAGCTTTTGCTGCCCTTAGATAAGCAGGGCGATTAGCTGCTGCTAAATCTAATATGCTCTGATACAGCTTTCTATTAGCTATATCAGTATCTCCTGTTTCTTTTAGTTCAGCTATCTCAACTTGCATATCTTTATAATTTTTGTAGTAACTAGCTTGCGCGTCAAGTAATCCTTTCTGCGATGTAAGTTGTTCTTGCTTAAGGCCAAAGTCACGCTCGCTAATCTGGTCAGCTCTTCTTAGCTGCTCAAGAGCTATAATCTGCTTATCCATCGCATCGTCAGCTGCGTTCATAGCGGTAGTAGCAATGGCTAAGTTCTGCCCCATGCTGCCACCACGCGCTTGGCCAAACGCCTTTAAGAAGTTAGACAGGGCACGCACTGGGCTTTCCCTTCTCTCCATAAGTCGTGCTATTTCGCTTTCAAAGCGGCTCATGTTTTGTGGAGTAGGATTACTAGCAACAGTGCTAGCTAGCTGTGTAGCGGCTGCTTCACCATTTTGCTCAGCAGTGGGAGCAGCAATACCAGTAGCAGGAGCAGGAGCAGCTTGTGTTCCTTCTATAGCCCTACGTAGACTTGGGTTAGCAATTTGCTCAACACCTTTCGTAGGATCATACGCAGGCTCTGCGGGAGCTGCTGGAGTTGTAGAAGGCCCCGATGCAATTATCTCTTCTGCCTCCGTTGGAGTTCTTGTCCCTTGCTCGACACCAAGTATACCGCGACCAAGGTCTTCCGCCATCGGCGCTACGTCTGCAAACGTCGTACCTCGCTCTGGCTGTAAGAAACCACTTAGTACTTTGGGTATAGTCATAGCAGCCGCGTTTATACCTCTACCTACTCTGTATGATCCAGACGAATCTTCCGGCAACGCAGGATATAACTCTTCGTAGGAAGGAACCCCGCTAAAGAAGTCACTGTCTCTAACAGATTGTACTCCTCTACTAAGCATGCCACTAAGACTGTTTAGCCCTAAGCCTTCTGCAAAATCTGAAGCAGCTTCACGTATAGCAGGGGCGGTAGCAGGGTCGCGCATTATGTCCGCCATGCTTACGGTTTTTTCGGCATTTATCCTGCGTTGCGCTGCGTTTAGTTGATCTGTAACAGACGGACCTGTTTCTGCCCTTCTGGGTACACCCGGCCTGTCTATAATACTTTGATTAAATCTCTCGCGGTTGCGCAGTGCTTGGGGAGAGCCTTTAAGCAATGGTGCAAGACTAGCAATGCCTTCCATCATGGCGTCTCTAGCGGGGCTGTCGCCTAGGTTACTACCCGGCATTTGCCTGCCAACTTTAGCCATGCGTCCTACTACACCTTCCTCGGGCATAGCATTTTGTAAGGTTACTGCAATTCCAGCCCTGCGGCGCTCTGCGGCCTCTTCGTTTGCCCCTGCTGCTCCTTGTGAGACAGGGCCGAGTTCAGACATTCTGTCTTGTAGTAACCCCATAGCACCGCTAGGTAACGCACTAAGCACTTCGTTTTGCCCACGAGCAACGGGGCTATCCAGCATACCAACTACAGCATCTCTAGTGGGTCTGTCGCCTAAGTTGCTACCCGGCATTTGCCTGCCAACTTCAGCCATACGTTCTACTATGCCTCTGCCAGCTTTGGGAGCTTGGGCATCTAACATTTGACCTATCGCAGCGAGTTGTTCTGGAGTTAAATTTGCTTTGTACTCTGCATCCGCGCCTATTGAGTCTAAGTATGCTTCAACCTCTCCTCCGCTTGCGTAACCAACAATACCGCCCATAGCCATACCGTTAGCTTTTTGCTCGTAGGTTTTACCTATATTGTCGTAGAACTTCTTAAGGATTGCCTTGCTTTCTTCTACATCAAGCCCTGTGTCCATAAGTTTCTGACCCATACGCTGTATAAAGTTAGGGTCTCTGTTTTGCTTTTCTGCTGCTATTTGGTCGCGCACTTGTTGTATTGCTGCGGATCGGTTTCCGTAGGGCACGCCGATTCCGGCCTTAGCCGCTCTTAGTATATCCATACTTTCTTGGGCATTAGTGCCGTAGTTCTTAAGCCCTTGGCCTATGCGTTGGTAAAGATTAGGCTCTGGAGGACCCATAAACCCACCTTCTTGGTAGCCAATAATGCCGCCGTTAGCCATACGGGTCATGTTATTAGCTCTTTGCCCGGCTATGCCTGCTAAAGCTTGGTTCATCCGTGCTTTGTTTTGATTTTCTTTTACCGCCATAGACTGCATCTTTTGCGTTATTTCTTGGCGCACGTTGTTTTCTGTTTCTTTTTCGTTCTGGCTAATAATAGTATTTGGGTTGGGCGCAGGAGCCATCATCGTGTTCAGTTGGTTTCTAGCCTTAGCATCTCGTGCTTTTAATTCAGACGCTAGCAAATCAACTATACCCCTAGGTTGTTGAGCAGGGGCCATCATTGCATTTTCGACTTCTTGGTTTATATTTACATTTTGCATTGTTCTGCCCCGTTACCCAAGTAGGTTAAATCTTTCAAGTAAGTCCAAAACACTTCCGGCTCCGGCTCCAAAAGACTGAATGCCAGTTGGTTGAGTATATTGATACGACTGCGTTGATATAGGTAAGCCTTGTAGCAAAGACTGTTGATACTGTACTTTCTTAAACGGATCGTCCCGCTCTTGCTCAAACTGTGTTATGTCTGCGGCAATGCCTTCGCTTTCAATACCACGCTGAGTCGCACCGCCCACTTGTTGCGCTCGTAAGGCGTCTAAACCGTATGCACGCTCTTTGTTAAACTGGTTCTGGGCTTGTTCAAAAGCTGTTTGGTAACCCTGTCCCGTAATACCCGCCATGCGGTCTAGCAACCCACGCTGCAATTCAGCTTCTGCAACACCCTGACGGGACCCACCGTAGGCACCTGCTTTACCGTACTGGCTTTGAAGTTTTTGAGCAGCAATCTGGGCTTGGCGGTTCGCCGCATCATACTGAGGCTGAAGTGCGCCCTGTAGGTA
>VMHT01081213.1_pt1 | contig 20759 bp, 17 predicted proteins | sample 4693611 | NCBI WGS metagenome assembly VMHT01 (sample SAMN12280063, study PRJNA550983) | marine metagenome | isolation source: seawater sampled from same location over 5 years 0.02-0.2 micron viral filtrate | place: USA: collected off the coast of southern California halfway between the port... ...
ATAGCCTTCACCAAGCTCGTAAGTAAAGGCGTCTACATTGGCACTGCTATTGGCTACACTTTGTTGCCAGCTAACCACATCATTGTCTTTTTCTCTATCTGTCCAACGCCCGCCGAAGCTCATGGCATCAATAATTCCCCACTCGACTGGCCGAGCGAAATCAAGCTTGGCAGTGATCATTTCATCTTCTAACAGGCGGTCGTTGTCCACTTGCATGTAGTTAAGGCCGTAATCTGTAGCATCGCTTATGTCATAACCGGTGCCAATGGATAAGCGGTCAGTGGTAGTGTCCCAGCTATAGTCCATGCCATTTGCATCCGCATCAGCATCCCAATACCACGACTGAATATTCACCCAGCGCGAGGTAATTGACGCTTCTGAGTAGCCGATATCCGCGTTAACTTTCCATACATCGCCAAGCCATTCAGCATTTAAGCCTGTACTGACGAGTTCGTTTTTCTGGAACCAAGTAGAATTATTTGCAGTGTGGCTACCGCCCCACAACATTCCACCTGAAACAATTTGTTCTGAACCATCGGGTTTAGTTATGATTTGCGGCGGGTTGCTGGCATTTGAAATGTTCCAGTTATTTAAGCCGCCCCAGTTACCCCAACCGTCGAACCAGACTTGATCTTCTCGTTCTTCAATATCAAATTTGGAATAGAAGAGGTCATATTTTAGTTCTAAACTTTCATTTGGTAGCCATTGAAGTACTGTCATTGCACCAACTCGTTGGTTGTCACCTCCTTTCGTAGCCGTCTGTGCTCCCCAAGGGGCCGCTTCAGAGATGCCATTACCATTAACATCACCTTGTTCAGCCGGAACATTATTGTATTCCCACGAGGTAACATCTTTTTGTAGAGAGGGTTGGTCTTGAACGGCAACGCCAAACGCAATACCAAATGTATCTGAAATAGGGTCGATATAACTGAAATTAGCGCGATAACCTTGGGAGTCGGCTGTGGGGATATCGTCTGCTAAAGGGTAATCCATCAAGTGCCCGCTGATATTTACTGACCTTTGATCTTTGGTCAAGGGTTCTACGAATTGCATGTTAACCAAGCCTGAGATACCCCCTTCAATATTACTTGCTAAAGGGCTTTTAAAAACTTCAACTGAGCTAATAAGTTCCGCAGGGAATTGTTCAAAACGAACACTACGGCTTGGTTCACCGCTAACAATTTCTCGGCCATTCATGGTTGCAAGGTTTAGACGCGGCCCCATACCTCGAATAGAAATCTGACTCGCGTTTCCGCGATCACGGTCTGCTGCAATACCCGGTAAGCGAGCGAGAGCATCAGTGATTGTCACATCGGGAAGTTGTCCCAGGTCATCTGTGGAGATAATTTCTACCGTCGAATCAGCTAACTTTTTGTGCTGTAGTGAACGGGTTAATGTGCTACCGAAACCACGGACAGTGATAACTTCGGTTTCGCCAATATCAGCTTGTTTATCAGCATCGGCCGCTTCTTGTGCTGAAGCAATGCTGATATTTAAGCATTGCGCTACCGCAAGTGCAGTCAAACCTAACTTGAATTGTGTCTTCATTCTATTACCCCCAAGGTAAATTTTTTAATAGTGTCTTGAGTCGTGTCGAGTGTGTTTTTAGCGTCCTGGTAGGCGATTGTAGGGATGGCTACCATAAACAGTAACAACTTTATAACATAGTTGGGTAAACGTTTACCATAAAAATATTAAGAGAAATTGAATGTTTTATAGACGGTAATAAATAGTAGGCTGTAAACAAAGGAGACTATTGAGGTAAGTTTGAACGCTGTACGTTATATTTTTAGCGCTCTGTAATGACTTTTTGAATGAAGAGTCTTCACTTCAATACAGAGCTTTCAGGTCGTTTAGAGAACAGTGCGATATAGGAGGAAGGAAAACGATAATGGCCTAATAAAAAACCAATATTAGGGGTTATCGTTTTCCTTTATGCCAAATAGGAGAGCCCGATTTGGTTTTCAGAGACGCTCTAATGCGATGTCCGCTACAAGTTAACTACAGCGGATGCGGTCAACTGCCGCTTTCCAACCATCATATGCTTGATCACGTTCTTGCTTGGTCAATCTTGGAGTGAAAACGCTATCACTCTTCCAACAATGGGTTAAATCGTCGATTGAATTGAAGACACCAGCCTGTAATCCTGCCAAGAAAGCAGCACCAAGAGCGGTGGTTTCCGTAATCTCAGGGCGTTCTACTTCAGCGCCCAAGATGTCTGAAAGAAAGCCCATAAGCCAATCATTACGCGACATACCTCCATCTACACGAATAGTTGTGGGGCGAGCGCCATCGCTTTCCATTGCTTTTTGCAAGTCCTTAGTCTGATAGCAAACAGACTGAAGTCCCGCTGCAACGATTTCGCTAATGCCTGTGTCGCGGGTTAAACCTAAAATTGCGCCACGGGCATCTGGATCCCAATAAGGTGCGCCTAAACCAGTAAATGCCGGGACAAGGAACACGCCGTTATCTTGTCTTGCTCGCTGTGCAAGTGCCTCCGATTCGGCGGCATCGTCGATAAGCTTCAGGCCATCTCTTAGCCATTGAACGGTTGCGCCGGCCATAAAAATACTGCCTTCAAGCGCATAAGTCGTTTTGCCGTTTAAACGATACCCAACGGTGGTGAGTAATCGATTTTTCGATTGCAAAGGGGCGTCACCAGTGTTCAATATCATAAAACAGCCGGTACCGTAGGTGCTCTTGGCCATGCCTTTTTCAAAGCACGCTTGGCCTACTAATGCTGCTTGCTGGTCGCCTGCTACGCCTTGGATAGGAATAGCTCTGCCTATGATGTCTTCTTTCGTTACACCAAAGTCAGCCGCACAATCCATCACCTCGGGTAGCATTGAGCGTGGGATATTGAATTTATTAAGTAATTTCTCATCCCAGCATTGGTTATTGATGTCGAACAGCATTGTACGCGAGGCATTGGTGGCATCAGTTTTGTGAGACTCACCACCCGTTAAGCGCCATATAAGGAACGTGTCTACGGTTCCAAACAGCAGCTCTCCGTCCTCGGCTTGCTGTCTTGCACCTTCTACATTGTCTAATATCCAAGCTACTTTTGTGGCAGAGAAATAAGGGTCTAACAGAAGCCCTGTCGATTCAGTAATGTGTGAAACGAGCTCTTCGTCTTCACTTAAATCACGACAAAGCTGGGCTGTGCGTCTGTCTTGCCAAACGATAGCCGGGTAGACCGGCTCGCCAGTGTTTTTATTCCACACTAAGGTTGTTTCGCGCTGGTTAGTGATACCAACGGCTGCGATATCTGATGGTGTTAATGAACATTTATTGAAAACTTCTTTGAGGGTAGAGACAACGCTTTCCCAAATTTCCTCTGGATCATGCTCAACCCAGCCATCTTTCGGATATTTTTGAGAGAATTCCTGCTGTGCAATAGCGTCTATACTGCCCTTTGGAGAAAAAATGATGCTGCGAGAGCTTGTTGTACCTTGGTCAATGGCAAGGATATGTTGTCCCATAAGGTCACTCCTGAAGATAGTTTTCATAGAGTTTGCATCATTTACACAGGATTAACAATGCTATATTTTCGAAAACGAACATTGGTGTTTCGTTTTGTTATGGGAACATTGAAGTTAAGCACGTATAATTGATGTAATTTTCTAATTCTGAGGACTCGTGATGAATCAAACGCAAAGACACGAAAAAATTGTTGGGCTTATAAAGCTACATGGTTTTATGTCTATTGATGATTTGGTCAGTGCTTGCGACGTTACGCCGCAAACAATCCGTCGAGACCTTAACCAGCTTGCTGAAAATGGTGTGGTAAGTCGCTATCATGGTGGTGCTGGCCTAAACAGAAGTTGGGAAAACACGCCATATCAGGAAAGGAAAACCCAAAACAGCGAAGTCAAAGAGAAAATTGCTGAAGCAGTGGCTGCGATGATCCCTGACGGCGCATCGTTGTTCATTAATATCGGTACGACGACGGAAATGATTGCAACTAAGTTGCTCAACCACAAAAATCTTCACGTGGTAACCAACAATATTCACGTTGCTACCATTCTTTCGGCTAAAGAGGATTTCTCCGTCATAATTGCTGCCGGTGAAGTTCGCTATCGCGATGGCGGAATCATTGGCGAGGCAACCTGCGATTTTATAAGCCAGTTCCGCATGGATTACGGCATAATCGGTATCAGTGGTATTAGTTCGGACGGTGCACTACTTGACTTTGATTTCAGAGAAGTGAAAGTGTCCCAAGCCATTTTGGAACATACTCAACACGTTATATTAGCTGCGGACTACAGTAAGTTTGAACGCCGCGCAATGGTGGAGCAGGGGCACATTTCACAGGTTGATTGCTTAGTTTGTGATAAAGCCCCGCCGCCCAGCATAAGCAAGATAATCGAAGAAAATAACATCACCTTTGTCAAAGCGTGACCATCTATTTGCTATAGTTTTCCACTACTTTTAAACCTGTTCTCGGTTTTGCTCGCATTCTACTTTTTGGCAGCCTTCTTTAAACATTACGCACTGTTGCCGCAAGCGCACTTACACACCACGTATTTTTCAATGTAAATCAGTCAAATATTGTTGCGATTGGATTTGTTCATTCCTTTTAACTACGAATTTTAACTTTCTTTAATGTTCGTAAATGTTCGTTTTGTGTTGACATGTTTTCTTTTTGCTTGTCAAATAGACAACCATATGAGGATATCCATATAAATACCACTAGAGGCAATGTATGAGTCAAAGCAATCAAACTGAACAGACAGTCGACGTTTTAGTCGTTGGCGGCGGTGTTAACGGCGTAGGCGTCGCGCTTGACGCTGCGGGACGCGGGCTTTCGGTTGCTTTGTGCGAGAAAGGTGACCTCGCAGGCGCAACGTCTTCTTCTAGCAGCAAATTAATTCATGGTGGACTTAGGTATTTAGAACATTATGAATTTCGCTTAGTGAAAGAAGCGCTGGCAGAACGTGAAGTGTTGTTGAAGAAAGCGCCTCACATCATGTGGCCGTTACGTTTTCGTTTGCCTCACCAAAAGCATTTACGGCCTGCGTGGATGATACGAATTGGTTTATTCCTCTATGACTCGCTGGCTAAGCGCAATATGTTAGCGCGCTCACGTAAGCTAACGACCACCAGTGAAAGCCCGCTGGTTAGCGATATTTCAACGTGTTTTGAATACTCAGATGGTTGGGTAGATGACGCACGCTTAGTGGTACTAAATGCACTAGCTGCCCGAGATCAGGGGGCGAAGATATATACGCGTACTGAATGCGTTAAAGCTGAAAAGTTAGATAATTTGTGGAATGTGAAGCTTAAAACGTCTCAAGGGAAAACGTTTACAGTTAAGGCCAAGTCAATTGTTAATGCGGCTGGACCGTGGGCAGTATCGTTTCTAGATCGCTTGGTAAATATTCACAACCCCAATGCGATGCGCATGGTAAAGGGAAGCCACTTTGTCGTTCCCAAGCTATATAACTCTGACGAAGCGTACATTTTACAAAATAAAGACGGGCGTATTGTATTCGTGATCCCTTACGAAGGTGATTTCTCACTTGTGGGCACGACAGACGAAGACTTTAAAGGTAACCCGTCAGACGCTGCAATTTCAAACGAAGAGACTGATTACCTAATTGAAGTCGTAAACAACTACTTCAAGTCCAAGATAACACGCGAAGATATAGTCCATACTTACAGTGGCGTGCGCCCACTCTTAGAAGAGAAAAACGCGTCAGCACAAGAACTTACTCGGGACTATAAAGTAGAGCTTAAGGGTGAGGCTGGAAAGCCCGTATTACTGAATATCTTCGGCGGCAAAATTACAACCTATCGAAAGCTCTCAGAGCACGCGGTAGATAAACTTGTCTCATGTTTCCCGAAAGCGAAAAAAGCGTGGACCAAAGAAGTACCGCTACCAGGTGGTGCATTTGAGAGTCAAGAATCGTTAGTTGCTCAACTAACTTCCGAGTTTTCTTGGCTGGACAACGCTATCGCTGAACGCTACGCAAGACAGTATGGCTTACTATGTTATAAGTTTCTTAAAGGTAAAGCGTCAGTAGATGCTATGGGGATTCATTTCGGGGCTGGTATGTATCAGGCAGAAGTTGATTACCTTATAGAGTGCGAGTGGGCTTGTTGTCTAGAAGACGTGATTTGGCGCAGAACAAAACATGGATTACGCTTGGACAAAGCCCAACAGGAAGCGCTGTCTTCTTATATCTCAATGAAAGTTTCTGGCGCAGTTCAATCGGATGAGTCTGTGGATGCTGTATTGGCAAGCGCCTAACCCGTGAAAAGGTACGTATTAGAAGGAGCCATCTTTGCTTGAAAAGCGATAAGGTGGCTCAATCGCCATTGATTAGCTAGCCCAACAGGATAAAGTAGACGACTTAAAATGAACATGGACGTGATAAACAATACTTCCGTCAAGGAAGTCGTACTTATTAGACACGGTAAGCCTCTCTCGGCGCATAATGACAAAGTAAACTCAGCTCAATATGCTCAGTGGGTGCGTAACTATGATAAATCGATACTCGATCCAACAAGTCACCCAAAGCAGAAGACCCATATCGACGACAGCTACATTGTGGTTAGCCCGTTACTAAGGGCTAAATTGTCTGCGGCTTATTACGGCGCGACTCAAATTGATGAAGAGTTGCCCTATCTTAAAGAAATGGATATTCCTTACTACAAACTTCCGTTCACCTTGCGCAGTTGGCACTGGGTCGTCTTAAGCCGTGCATTATGGTTCATAGGATTTAAAGGTCGATTTGAAAGTTTCAAAGCTGCCAAGCAAAGGGTTAATCTTGTTTCCGAGCGTATTGAAAAACTGTGTGAGAAACACGAGCGGATAGTGCTATTCGGGCATGGTATGACTAACTATTACACCCGAAAAACACTCATAAAAAATGGCTGGCAATTAAAGCAAAAAGACGGTGATTTTTGGGGAATTACGATATTGCACAAGCCGTTGCCATAATGCTGAGTCTTCGTTTTTTAACCAGAAATTCTTAAGGTTTATTTATACCTACTTCATTTTTTCTTCAAAATGTCGATAAAATAGAACAATGCCTAACAAGCGCTAACGACTTGAACAAAGGCATGGGGAATCGACAATGAATAAAACCAACAAAAAGAAACCTTCCACGTCTAATGTTTTTAAGGCGGCTATTTCAGCTATTTTTGCAATTACCCTTGGCGTTACTATCAACTTTCTTCATACCGACGAGAAAGACACCACAACAATCGCCTTTGCACTAAACCTAGATACGTTTAAGCGTCACGTCGTCTCGTCTCACTGGCAATGGCGAGTCCGCCAACCCACTACTATGATAATGCTGATTCACTACAATGAGTCGGGCAAAGAAACGAACCGTACTCCGGTGCGAATGAATCACAACGGATGGCCGACCGCTGAGCTTTCTAGTGAAGGGTGTGAAAAAATATGGACGTCGCTAGTGGCGACACCACTGCGCGTGGACGGCTTTAAGATCCATGCCGACTACTATGCTGAACTTGAAGAGAACGAAGACAACTATTGGTGTCGCTTCAGCTTAAGTAGCGGCGCGTATTTCGACTATTTTCCTGCAAACGGAACAGTAACAAATTTAAGCGATTAAACTGGCCACATAAACGAGGGTGCACAATATAGGCCTATGCTTATATAGGTATTTGTTCTATTTAGATAATTAGTCTACTTTTGAGTTAATGCCATGTTACTTATTGGCGCCATAAGGTATTGTTGATTATAAGATAATACTCGGCATTAACGAATTAAGTAGATATATGCTTTCACGCTTATTTTCTTCGAAAAGTAAAAAAACTAGCGTCACTGTAGGCGTATCGGTCTGTGCTTCTGAGCTACACATTGTGGCTATAGAGCGCAGTGGCGACGCTGTTTCACTTAATTCTGTTTCTTCAATTCCCTATGATCAGCATCAGCCTCTCAAGCAACAGCTATCGGCGGCGTTAAGCCCGTTTGCTAAGTCGACCTGTAATGTTGCTATAGTGCTTTCACAGCATATGTACCACATGGTACAGGTTGATAAGCCAGAAATGGCAGAAGAGGATATTACAACAGCGTTACCGTGAACTCTCGGAGAGCTGGTTCCCTATGACTCCAGCAACATGGTTTTAGACTATGTCGACTACCCGGTTAAAAGTCGGAGTGGCGGCCAAAAGATAAATGTATTCGCTGCCGAAAGGTCCTCACTTGCTGCCGTCGCAGCGAGCATGGCAAAAAAGAAAGACAAGCAGCTTACACATATCCATACCAAACGGGGCTAGTAATTATCCTGTGCCCTATACCCCTGATACATGGTTGCTCTGGGATTGGGATGGAGATGGTGAAGCTGATAACCCTCCAAACGCAACGCTCACGTATGGTGTGTATCGAGGAAACGACAATATCATTTACAAGCGCGAGCAAATTAATAATTAGCAAAGAAGGTTATCCCGCTTGGTCGTAATGCTGGTTGCGTAGCACACCGTAGTGGCGCCAACATAAAGAGATGTAAATTATTAGCAAATTGTTTTTGAACCTTCTAATTTTCACAGGGTCACTATGTGGGTCTAATTTTAAAATTATTTGGAAACGCGTGTGTGGTATCCCTTCATGGGTAAAGCGCTAAAACTACTAAGCAAAAATGCAGTTATTTCGTCACTTAATTACAGCATTACTTGCCCAAAATAGCCCCCATTGTTAAAGTGTGCGGATAAATATCGACTTCACGTTAAAGCGTCGCCATCTCACCTTTGCAAATACGCGTTAACACAGAAACAGGAATACACTCTTCATGTTTAAAAAGCTTCGAGGCATGTTCTCTAACGATCTGTCCATCGACCTCGGAACAGCTAATACGCTGATTTATGTAAAAGACCAAGGTATTGTTCTGAACGAGCCTTCAGTAGTAGCTATTCGTCAAGAGCGCGCAGCAGGACCAAAAAGTGTTGCAGCAGTAGGTGCAGAAGCTAAGCGAATGCTTGGTCGTACGCCGGGTAATATACGTGCAATTCGTCCGATGAAAGACGGTGTTATTGCCGACTTTTACGTCACTGAAAAAATGCTTCAGCACTTTATTAAACAAGTGCATGACAATAATTTCTTGCGCCCAAGTCCTCGTGTATTAGTGTGTGTTCCTTGTGGTTCAACACAAGTAGAGCGCCGCGCAATTAAAGAATCTGCCTTGGGTGCAGGTGCCCGCGAAGTTTATCTTATCGACGAGCCAATGGCGGCTGCTATAGGTGCGGGTTTACCTGTATCAGAAGCTACAGGTTCAATGGTGGTCGATATTGGTGGTGGTACAACAGAAGTTGCTATCATCTCACTAAACGGCGTGGTTTATTCATCTTCTGTGCGTATTGGTGGTGATAAGTTTGATGAAGCTATCATTAACTATATTCGCCGTAACTTTGGTTCACTTATTGGTGAAGCAACGGCTGAGCGCATTAAGCATGAAATTGGCGCGGCATATCCGGGCGAAGAAGTGCGCGAAATTGAAGTGCGCGGTCGCAACCTAGCAGAAGGTGTACCTCGCGGGTTCACGCTAAACTCAAACGAAATTCTTGAAGCGCTTCAAGAGCCACTAACGGGCATTGTTTCAGCAGTTATGGTGGCGCTAGAACAGTCTCCACCAGAGCTTGCATCTGACATCTCTGAGCGCGGTATGGTACTTACCGGTGGTGGCGCCTTACTTAAAGACTTAGATAGATTGCTAATGGAAGAAACGGGCATTCCAGTTGTTATTGCTGATGATCCGCTTACTTGTGTAGCACGCGGCGGTGGTAAGGCATTCGATATGATTGACCTTCACGGTGGCGACCTGTTTAGCTACGAATAAACAGGAAAGGCAACCGTAAGGTTGCCTTATTTGTATCATGGATACTATTTTTACCCGCGGCCCTTCGTTAAATAACAGGCTTACACTGGCGCTTGTGCTGTCGGTGGTTCTGATATTTGTCGACCATAAGCTAGACGGTTTTAAATCAACGCGGGTTTATCTCAACTCTTTAATGAGCCCACTTCAGTATTTGGCAAACCTTCCCGGTTTAATGCTAAATGAAAGTGCCCAGCGTCTTACCTCTCAAGAACAATTGCTGTCCGAAAACCAGAAACTTAATAATCAGTTGTTGCTAATGAGCGAAAAGCTCCAGCGGTTCGATGTAATTGCAAAAGAAAACGCGCAATTACGAGAGTTACTGCAGGCACCTATTCGGGTTTCTTCTCGAAGAATGGTTGCTGAGTTAATGGCGGTGGATAAAAACCCGTACAGCCAGCAGGTGGTTATCAACAAGGGGGCGATAGACGGCGTATATCTGTCTCAGCCAGTCATTGATGATAAGGGCATAGTGGGTCAGGTAATGGAAGTTGGGTCTACAAACAGCCGTGTATTGCTGATTGCCGACGTTACCCACGCTATTCCTGTGCGATCTCTTCGAAACGATATTCGCTTTATCGCAACCGGAAGCGGCGCGCTAAACGAGCTGTATCTAGAGCATGTTCCTCACAGTGTCGATATTCAAGAAGGTGACACATTAATTTCGTCTGGCTTAGGAAAGGTCTTTCCAGAAGGTTACCCTGTGGCAAGAGTTTCACAAGTCGTCCGAGATGAAAGCCGCCCTTTTGCTCGTGTTATTGTCACACCTTTAGCAAACCTAGACAGGCTTCGACACCTATTGCTGTTATGGCACACGCCTGAATCAGAGAATGAGTCTGATACTAACTCAACTGACGACACTGATAAGCCAGCTGTAAACGAGGAAGAATCTTCAGATGCGTAAACGTAACCTCGTTATATGGACTAGTCTATTAGTTGCTCTGGTACTGCAAATTGTTCCACTGCCCACTCAAGTAGATGTGTACCGCCCTGACTGGGTGCTGGTTGTATTAGCATATTGGAGCATGGCACTGCCCCACAGAGTGAATGTAGGTGTGGCGTTTTTAACTGGTATTGCTATGGATGTGCTTGTAGGCACAACGTTGGGCATTCATAGTTTCGGCTTAAGTATTTGTGTTTATATATTAGCGGCTAATTACCAAAGACTAAGAAATTACTCCGTTTGGCAGCAAGCTATTATTATCGGCCTGCTGTCGGCGCTATATCACTTACTTACATTTTGGGTGCAGCATCTACTGACTGATATTTATTTCCAAGTCGATTACCTGTGGCCAGTGATAACGTCAATGGTGTTGTGGCCGTGGGTATTTTGGCTGCTTCGACGCACGCGCAGACAGTTTTCAATTTCGTAACCCGAACACGTTCTCGATTAAACCAAAGGTAAGCCAATGACAAAATCGGTAGTGTTAGCGTCAGCCTCTCCACGACGCACCGCTTTGCTCAAGCAAATGAACATAGCCCATACAATACAGCCTGCCGATATTGACGAGTCGCCCCGTGACAACGAGCCACCGATGGAGCTTGTCGCAAGGCTAGCCAGTGAAAAAGCCCAAGCGGTGAAAGCATACCTTGAGGATCAGCAGGCAATGACCAACGACAAGGTTATTCTAGCCAGCGACACGCTAATATCGTTTAACGGACAAAGTGTTGGCAAGCCAGAAGATAGAGCAGATTCTAAGCGCATCCTCACTATGCTTTCTGGTAAAACTCATGACGTCCTTACCGCTATTTGTGTGCTTGATAACGCTCAGCAACAGACTCAAGTAATTACCACATCTGTGACTTTTGCAGCATTGACGGATGAGCAAATTGACGCATACTGGGAAACAGGAGAACCTGCCGACAAAGCAGGGAGTTACGCTATTCAAGGTATTGGTGGTGAGTTTGTAGTTTCCATTAACGGCAGTGCAAGTGCCGTAATAGGCCTACCACTGTACGAAACCCGCCAATTACTTAATGCATTTGGAGTTGTGTCGTGAGTGCTGAACTGCTTATTAACGTTACCCCGTCAGAGTCACGGGTGGCGCTTATTGAAAACGGAATACTGCAAGAAATTCACGTAGAGCGTCATACCAAACGCGGTTTGGTTGGCAATATCTATCGCGGTAAAGTTAGCCGTGTATTACCGGGAATGCAGGCAGCATTTGTTGATATCGGTTTAGAAAAGGCCGCCTTCTTACATGCCTCTGACATTGTCATTCACAATGAAATTGCTGAAGAAGTCTCGGCAAGCCATATTCAAAAGCAAGACATTCGCGAGTTGGTGCGAGACGGTCAAGATATTGTGGTTCAGGTAGTGAAAGATCCCATCGGTACCAAAGGCGCACGCCTTACCACAGACATTACTATCCCCAGCCGTTATCTTGTATTTATGCCTTCGGTAACTCACGTGGGCGTATCTCAACGCATTGAAGAAGAAGCAGAAAGAGAGCGCTTAAAGTCGCTGGTGCAAGAGTTTTGTGATGAAAACGGTGGCTTCATTCTGCGTACTGCGGCTGAAGGCGTGGGTAAAAACGAACTGCAGTCCGACGCAGCATTTTTGCGAAGGCTGTGGGATAAAATTCAGTCGCGTATGAAAAAGCGTAAGTCGAACGTGCTTTACGAAGACTTACCGCTAGCACGACGAGTGCTACGCGACTTTGTTGGTACAGAGCTCGACAGAATTCGAATCGACTCGAAACTATCATTCAATGAACTTCACCAGTTCACCAAAGAGTATGTGCCTGAAATGAACGGCAAGCTCGAATACTACCCGGGTGATAGACCTATTTTTGATTTATACGATGTGGAAAATGAGGCGCAGCGAGCCTTGGAACGCCGCGTCGATTTAAAATCTGGCGGCTACTTGATCATCGACCAAACCGAAGCAATGACCACAATCGATATTAATACGGGCGCTTTTGTTGGCCACCGGAACTTAGAAGAAACGATTTTTAACACCAATATTGAGGCGACGCAGGCAATTGCCCGTCAGTTAAGATTGCGCAATTTGGGCGGGATGATCCTTATCGACTTCATCGATATGATTGAACCAGACCACAAACGACGTGTCTTACACTCATTAGAGGTGGCGACGAACAAGGACAGAGCCAAGATAAATATTCACGGTTTTACTGCGCTAGGGCTAATTGAAATGACCCGTAAGCGCACCCGTGAAAGCATTGAGCATATATTGTGCGGAGAATGCCCGGTGTGTAAAGGGCGAGGCACGGTTAAAACCATTGAAACCATTTGCTTTGAAATTATGCGTGAAATTGTACGGGTGAATCGCGCCTACGACGCAGACAAGTTTGTGGTTTACGCTTCACCTAAAGTGGCGGAAGCCCTAATGGGTGAAGAGTCTCATATGCTGGCAGAACTGGAAGTATTTGTGTCTAAACAAATCAAGGTTCAAACAGAAACATTGTACAATCAGGATAAGTACGACGTCGTCATGATGTAATGCATTAACGTATACAAAGGCAAAATGTGACAAATTTTTCGTCGGTAGCCGCTTATCTACTTAAGAAGTTTTGGCTGCTACTCGCCGTATTGCTTGTACTTTTCGCGCTTATTTTAAGCGCTGCACGCTATGCTCTGCCGCATATTGAGCACAACAAACACCTGTTGGAAAATTATATTAATGAGCAGTATGGCGTAAACTTATCCATTCAAAGTGTGCATGCTGTTTGGCAGCGCAATGGTCCAAGTATTGTGCTCAATTCGGTGTCGTTGGCTAAAAACGATGCTTCCCCTGTTGCATTGGGTATCAGGCAAATCTACGTCGAGCTAGATTTTTGGGAATCGCTACGCCACCAACTTATCTCATCTACCCGTTTCGAGCTGCGTGGTCTTAAGCTTGATATTGACGCCGATCGCCTTTCTGGAGGCGATAAAAGTAACTTCCCTGTAGTAAGTGCGCTAGAGCGCCTGTTTTTAGAGCAGCTTCAAAGCTTCTCGTTAGAAGACGGGGTGGTATCTGTCACTCATCTTAATGAAACCAATTCATTTGATATTGAGAGTTTATCGTGGAACAACCATGAAGAGCGACACCAAGGTTTAGGTCAGCTCAAGGTTGCAGATTTAGCGGCTAACTCGGCGTCGTTTATTATTGATATCACGGGCACGCGGGAAGACTTTGACGGCGTGTTTTACGCCAAAGCAGAAGAGCTCGATATTTCTCCGTGGGTTAGCGATCTCATCAAAACCAAGCGTCCACTAGCGCAAAGCCGCGCAAACTTTGAAGTATGGACTAACTTTTCTCAAAGTGAAGTCACTAGCGTACAAGCCGAGCTTAGCGAAAGCCTTTTAGAGTGGGGCAGTGGCCGCGCGAAAACGGTAACAGGTATCAGCGGAGGTAGTCTTCAGGCGTTGCCTAACGATGAGAACAGACAGGGAGCCTGGAATGTCCGGGTGGATCAATTGGTGCTTAATTCGAGCAACGAAACCCTTACAACAGATTTAATTGGCAGTATAAGTGCAAATGGTGATGCGCTGATAAACACCGTAAAGCCGGTGCAAATTAATCCCTTTCTGCTGCTGTTACCGCTTTTCATGGACGATACCAGTGAAGAAGAAATACGCGGGCTTAATCCAAAAGGCGAGTTGGCCACGTTGCAGATTCAATGGCACAACGGCCAGCCTTCTTTAGCGGCTAAAGTGCTAGATTTGCAGTGGGACAAAACAGATAAGGTACCCGGTCTTTCGTCGCTAGACGCAGACTTTTTCTGGTATAAAAATAATGGCGCTATCTACTTAGAGAGTGCGGATAGCTTACTAAGTGCCAACGGCGTAATTAAGAAAGACGTCAATATAAACCTGTTTAAATCTCAGTTTTATATTTACCCAGAGCAGATAGATAGCGAAGACAAGCAGTGGGTAGTAAAAGGCAGCGATATGCTGTTCGATAGTGATGCCGTTACTCTTCACCCGCAGTTTAAACTGAATACGTCGACAGGGTTTATGTCACTTTATGTGGATGTAAGCCCATTGGCGCTAAATGAGGTGAGCAGTTTATTTCCCCCTTCTTTAATGGGGGCTAATACCGATAAATACCTTACTCGTGCGTTTACAGGAGAAGGTGAAATCGCAAATGCGCGCGTGCTGTGGCACGGTCGCACGAGTGACTTCCCGTTTGACGACAACACGGGCATTTTTCAGGCGTATGTCGATATTGAGCAGGGGGATTTTCTTTTTGCTCCAGACTGGCCGGCACTTAACAACTTAGACCTATCTTTGTATTTTGTGAATAATGCATTAGTGATGGAGAGTCCTAGTGCGACGCTTGCTGGTATGAAAATCAGTGATATGTCGGCTGCCATTCCAAGCTTCAGTCCAGATGCTCGCCTGATTATTTATGCCAATGGTACTGGCACTGGTAATGCGCTAACCGCGTTAATGATGGATTCGTCCCTCAAAAAATCTTTAGGCAAAGTACTTAACGAAGACGTGCAAATTGGCGGGCCTCTATCTGCCGATATAAAGCTTGATATCCCGTTTAAAGGCAAAGATGTGGTGGCATCGGGAACGGCGCACTTGTCGAATAACCCCGTTTTTGTTGTGACCACAAATATGCTATTTGATAAGGCATCGGGAGAGGTGTCATTTGTTAATGGCGATATAGACGCAAGTGGGCTTCAGGCGCAGTTTCTTAAACAGCCGGTGAACTTGTCGCTATCCGGTAGGCAGGGCGACACGTACGACCTAAATGTAGAGTTAGGTGGACGATGGCATGTACATCCGCTCGCTAACTATGTGAACACGGATCTCACCGAATACATCGACGGCGAAAGTGATTGGAACACTACAGTTCAACTGTCGCTTTCAAACAGTGGGTTTAACTATACTGCCAATTTAACTGCAGATTTAACGGCGACACAAAGTGTATTGCCTGCTCCCTTCGATACGCCAGCGGGCAGCAGTTTACCGCTGCTTATTACCAGTAAAGGCGATGGCAAAGCATCAAATGTGGAGGCGTCACTTGGTGATAACATTCGTTTTGATGGCGTACTACCGCACAAAGAAATGCAGTTTTCACGTGCGCACTTGGCACTTGGCGAAAGCGATATAGCCAACATTGGTACAGGTTTTAGTATCAGTGCGAATCTAGCTCAAGCTGATGTGCAAGAATGGTTTACCACTATAAATATGTTACTTTCCGGTAAAGGGAAAGACACCAGCACCGCCGTTGCAAAAACAAATGCTCAATCGAGTATCCAATCAAACGAAAGCAAAAAAGCGAATTTGTTTGGTACTCCCTCGCGGATATTCGCCAAAACCGACAAGCTAAATTTTGCTGGCCACAGTATTAATGATGCGCAGCTCAGTGCAACAGAACGCAATAAAGATTGGATCCTTGACTTAGCGTCGCCTCAGGCAAGAGCCACTATTCGTATTAATAGTGATTTAGACGAGCAGGGCATTGAAATAAATGCCGACTATTTATCACTGGAGAAGCCTGCTGAAGCCGGGGGGACCACAAAAGCCGACTCAGAGAGCGGCGTTGAGTTAGCTACGAATAGTGCAATGCCAAATGAGGAAGGCGAGTCGCCCTACAATATTGACCCTAATACGCTACCGCCCATTTATTTTTATTGTCAGTCCTGTGGCGTGCACGGCATCGATTTAGGTGAAATAACCCTAGACATCGCGAAGGAAGAGAATGGTTTAGCCATTCGCCAGCTTCTATTGAAATCTGATGAAACTAACGTTACCGCAACGGGTTATTGGAAGCACATGGGAGGCGAGATTCAAAGCGCGTTAAACGGAACATTAACGTCTCCCGACGTTGGGCAGATGCTAAAAGAGTACGGTGTTGAATCAGGTATAAAAGATTCTAGCGCAAACGTCGCGTTTGATATCAACTGGCCAAATGCGCCGATGGATTTCGGGTTTGAAAAGCTAAACGGTAATGTTGAGTGGTCGCTCTCAGATGGGTATCTAACTGAGTTGAGTGATAAGGGGTCACGTATCTTTACCCTGTTTAGCTTGAACTCGTTAGTGCGGAAGCTCAGCCTCGATTTTCGAGACGTTTTTGCTAAGGGTTTTTTCTACGACGATATGGGCGGCACGTTAAGTATTGTTGATGGCAAAGCGTATACCGACGATACTGAAATTGACGGCGGCGCTGGTGAAATAGAGATCACGGGCTTCACAGACCTCAATACCGGTGGATTAAATTACAACGTATCGTTCGCACCGAACGTAACCGGGAACTTACCGTTTTTAGTGTATTTCTTGGCTACGCCGCCTACTGCACTCGCTGCTCTTGCCATAGACCAAGTGCTGACCTCTGCGAAAGTTATTTCGAATGTGAACTATCGCGTTACAGGCACCATAAAAGATCCTAAGTTCGACGAAGTTGAGCGCAACAGCAAAGACATCAGCTTACCTGCGCAAAATGCGCCTGTACCGGCCAACCCGCAAGACAGGCCATTAACGGAAGATGACGTACGCAGGCTTAAAATGGAGGTGATCGATGGTTAATTTAGTTGCATTACAAATGACATCTGCGCCAAGCGTGGAAGAAAATCTCGACACCGTTGCAAACGAAATGGCATCGGCAAAGATTGAGAAAGACAGTTTAGTTGTGCTTCCAGAGTGTTTTGCTTATTTCGGCGGTAAGGACAAAGGCCAACTTGCTGAGGCAGAAACAAAGGGCGAAGGTAAGATTCAGCGCCGTTTGTCAGCGCTGGCTGCACAATACCAGTGCTATCTGGTCTCGGGTACGTTTCCAGTGAAAACCAATAGCCCAGAGAAGTTTTCTGCAGCCTGCATGCTGTTTGGCCCCAATGGTGATGTGTTGGCAGACTACCGAAAAATTCACATGTTCGATGTATCGGTTAACGACAACACGGGCAGTTATCGTGAATCGGCGACAACCGAAGCGGGCAGCAAGGTGGTTACTGTTGAAACGCCAATAGGCAACATTGGTCTTGCGGTGTGCTATGATGTACGCTTTCCAGGGTTATTTACTGCAATGGGCGATATCGATATTTTGGTGTTGCCAGCGGCCTTTACCCAACGCACCGGAGAAGCGCATTGGCATGCGTTGTTGCAAGCCAGAGCCATTGAAAAGCAGTGCTTTGTGGTAGCTGCAAATCAAAGTGGCGTGCATGCAAATGGCCGTGAAACATACGGTCACAGTCTTGTACTGTCGCCTTGGGGGGAGACCCTTGCCGAACGCAAAACCGACGTAGGGTTAGTTTCGGCAAAAGTAGATATTGCAGAAAGAGAAACCATTAAACAGAATATGCCGGTTGCCGAACATAACCGATTCAGGAGTCACTTTGTCTAAATCTGTTGAGCGTCATTTATTATCTGACTCAGGGCTAGATATCTCTAAGCTAGAGCGTGCTTTAGCGACTATTCATCGTCACGATACCGACTATGCCGATTTATATTTTCAGTCAAGCCAGCACGAAAGCTGGGTGTTGGAAGACGGCATTATTAAAGAAGGCAGCTATAACATAGAGCGCGGCGTAGGCGTGCGTGCAATTAGCGGCGAGAAAACAGGGTTCGCTTATTCAGATGAAATAAGCGAAGAAGCGTTGACCAAAGCGTGTAAAGCGGCTCGTGGCATTGCGCCAAGCGGCGGTTCACAACAAGTTGCTTCGCTTGGACAAAAACCAGTGCAAGCGCGATACAGCGAAAATAACCCTATTCTTGCGATGCAAGACGCTGAGAAAATTTCGCTTTTAAAAGCAGTAGATGCCTATATCCGCAAACAAGAGCCGTCTGCCAATCAGGTAGTGGTGAGCTTAAGCGGTGTGTATGAAGAAATTTTAGTTGCTGGCAGTGACGGTACTTTAGCCACTGATATTCGTCCGCTGGTGCGCTTGAACTGCTCGGTATTGCTAGAACAAGGCGATAGACGTGAACGTGGTTCAGCGGGAGCTGGTGGTCGTTATGCCTACTCGTTCTTTAAACAAGACGAAAACGGAAAACCGTATTACGAAACCTTGGCAGAAGATGCCCTTCACATGGCACGCGTAAACATGCAGGCAGTGGCGTCACCGGCAGGCGCTATGCCTGTAGTATTAGGTAATGGTTGGCCTGGTGTATTACTTCACGAAGCGGTTGGGCACGGTCTTGAAGGCGACTTTAACCGTAAGGGTGCATCAACATTTAGTGGCCGTATTGGTCAGCGCGTTGCTGCAAAAGGCGTGACGGTTGTTGACGATGGCACATTAAACGACCGTCGTGGCTCGTTGTCGGTAGACGATGAAGGCACACCAACAGCGCACAACGTGCTTATTGAAGATGGTATCTTGAAAGGTTATATGCAGGATAAACATAACGCCAAGCTTATGGGCGTTGCGCCTACCGGTAACGGTCGTCGTGAATCCTATGCACACTTGCCTATGCCCCGCATGACGAATACTTATATGTTGGAAGGCCAACACGATCCGCAGGAAATTATCGCGTCTATCGACAAAGGTATTTACGCGCCGAACTTTGCTGGCGGACAAGTAGACATTACGTCAGGAAAATTTGTATTTTCTAGCGCGGAAGCTTACTTAATTGAAAACGGTAAAATTACTGCGCCAGTAAAAGGGGCTACCTTAATTGGTAACGGTCCAGAGGTTATGCAAAAAATCTCAATGATTGGCAACGACACTGCCCTAGATAAAGGCGTTGGTGTATGTGGTAAAGACGGTCAAAGCGTGCCGGTGGGTGTAGGTCAGCCTACACTTAAAATTGACGAGTTGACGGTCGGTGGTACGGCTTAATTCAGCTCAAACCCGCAAACTGGAAAATTAAAAAAAGGTTGGGCCTAGGCTCCAACCTTTTTTGTATACGAACAGGTATAAGTCGTGGCTAACTTTCAAATCCTTTTTCATTCAACCACTCAATAGCATCTTCCTCGTTGGTAAAAATACCTAGCTCAAGGCCTGCATTGTCGTAAATTCTCTGAAATTGGGCTCTTACAATGGGCTGCACCGTGGTATCCCCAATAACTAGCGCGCCAAGCGCCATTCCATGCTTCGCACGCCATTCTATTGAACGCTGCAGTTCTGTCTCACCTGCTTTAGTGAGAAGGGCAGAACCATGCAAAAAACCTAAAAATGCCCAGTGACTCCCACCAAAGCTGTTAATTACATCCATCATATCCCGCGCATAGCGTTCAATGGCTGAACCATCGGCAATACCTTCAGCCGACACGCCTACAATGCTACCAAGCACAGCAATTTGATACTGGCCGTACTTGCTTTTCAGTGTTGCGTTAGGGTTAGAAAATATTTTCACACTACCCCCTTTTACTGGTGAACAAAACTGTGATGTTGAGATTAGTTTTATTTAATTATAGACGGTTAATCCTCATGAATAACGTCTTTTAAATACTGAAACAGCTCTCTGAATGCTTTAGGAGGCGCATTTTTTTCACGCTCTTTCTTAATTTGGCGGTGAAATTGGCGCAGCTTCTGGCGGTCAAGTTCAGGGTGCGCTTCAATCAGCTTTTGAATAGCGGGGTCGCCCTGTTCAATTACGGCTTCACGGGCTTTCTCTAGTGCGTGAAAAGCAGCATTGCTCGCCTGGTGCTGATGCGAAATTTTAGCCAACGCCTCTTCAATAGGGGCGGTATCTCTTTGACGTAAAGCTTTGCCGATAAACTGAAGCTGACGGCGGTAACCGTCTTTTTTCTTATTCACTTTGCGGGCAATAGCTACGGCGTCAGCAAGCTCTTCATCCATTGGAATCGTCGCTATGTGAGCATCGGTCAGGTTAACCAAGGTTTCACCTAGCTTGTGAAGTTCTTTAGCTTGACGCTTCAGCTCAGTTTTACTGATTAATTCTTCCTCTTCGAACTCATCTGCTTGCGCATCTTCGAAGTAAGGATCTTCAGGAGAATTGTATTTCTGATCACTCATTTCAAACTCATTAGTGTTACACTTTAGCTAAATTGTAACTATCACA
>VMHT01115124.1_pt1 | contig 20753 bp, 14 predicted proteins | sample 4693611 | NCBI WGS metagenome assembly VMHT01 (sample SAMN12280063, study PRJNA550983) | marine metagenome | isolation source: seawater sampled from same location over 5 years 0.02-0.2 micron viral filtrate | place: USA: collected off the coast of southern California halfway between the port... ...
CTCTGCGCCAATTGAAGTTCAGTTAATAGGTTTTAATTCTAGTTATACAGAAGTTAATAACAAGCAGTTTGATCCAACGTATGGAGCTGAAAATTCAATAGGTGTTCAAGATATTTTAGATAAAATTCAAGTTAATGGTAGGTTTAGATTTTCTGAAGATAGTGATAATGAAGTATACACTATACTAGGCGTTGAAAAAAAGCACGTGTATAATCACACACCTTGGAGGAAAAGAATGGAGTGGGACGGTGATGGTTGGATAGCTGGAGGTGATAGCGTTGAAGAAGCAATTATTGCCTGGGCTGACGCTCATTGCGTAGCAGACCATACTTTGGCATTCAGTGGTAATTGGGTTAAAAATAGAGACTATGTTTCTACACAACCAAACTCTGGGGTAGGTTATAATGATGAGTTTCAAGATGTTTTAGATAAACTGACTGCTTTTGGCTCTAGATCTAACAGAAGAGTTGTTTATGTGCTTAAGTTAGATAAAGATCCTAGACAACCAAATGGTTTTAATCCTATAGCTCAAGCTAGCACTGGCTCAATAGAAGTTGATAATAACGCTAGTTTTATAGAGTTTATTGATCCTGCTTCAAAATCTTATACTAGTGAAGTGACTACAAATAAAGCTATATTTGAGACTGAGCCTCAAGACTCTGCTGATATAGATATTTATTACGAAGCTAGTGACGCTATACCGGTTAGCTTAGATTCAGATTTAATTCACAATTATTTACCTGTAGGCTCTAAAGTTGAAATCATAGACTTTGATGATGCTTTAAATGACTCTGGAGATAAAGTTTTAAGGACTGTTTTTCCAATTTTCAATCAAGAAACTAACGTATTTGAAGCTCAAATACAAGTACGTGGATTTAATGAACAAGTTATAGGTTTTAATGAAAACAGCGCGAGTACTGGTGAAGCATTAGACTATACTGGCGTTAGGCTAAGAGTCGTAAAACCAGATGGGTCTTACAGTGATTTTACAATAAGTAGTACGCTAGATGCTGTTAATAATTTTATATCTACTTTTAATATAGTATTAGACCACTCTTTGTTTCAAGGACTAAATTTTTATAACGCATTTAGCTTTGGAAGTGGTGTTGAGTCTGATACTGTAAGAGATGATTTTAACGGTAACAGAATTACAACTGGCGCTAGAGCTTCTACTACTTTAGACGAGCCTTACGCTGAAGAAACAAGAGAGAATGGCTTAATATTTTCTGGCATATACAATTCTAACGGTAGAATTAACAATTTAAATCAGTTTATACAAGCTCAAAAGATAACTAAAGACTTAAACCCAACGTACGGTAGTATACAAAAGCTTTTTCAAAGACAAACAGATTTAGTTGTATTTTGCGAAGACAAGGTAGTTAAAGTTTTAGCTAACAAAGACGCTATATTCAACGCTGACGGTAATCCTCAGCTTGTTGCTAACGAAAATGTTCTTGGTCAAGTTAGACCGTTTGTTGGCGATTATGGTATAGCGACTAATCCTGAATCTTTCGCATCTGAATCTTACAGAGCTTACTTTACAGACAGGCAAAAGCAAAAAGTATTAAGATTATCTATGGACGGTCTTACGCCAATATCTGACGCTGGTATGAAAGACTGGTTTAGAGATAACTTACAATTTACAAACATACTATGCTTAGGCACTTATGATGAGAATAAAAAAGAATATAATTTAACTTTAAGAAATGCAATAAACGCAAACGTTATTCAAAATGCTTTCTTTGAAGAAGCTTTGCCTTTAGTAGAAACTTTTACTGGAGAAGAACTAGTACAAAACCCTAATTTTAATGGAGGCGAAGATTTTACTACAGTTGATTTTGTTGGTGATATTTTTGAAACAGAGCAAGATCTTATAGGAGGCTTTAACTCTGATCTTGACACTAGTGTTACAGTAAATTATTGGCCAGCACTAACTACAGGAAGTATTTTTGAAGGAGTTGATATACAACCGCAAGAAGGTCAAGACAGTGTCTTTGCATTTAACACAGGCGCTTGGACAAACGGATGGTCGAATAATTATTATGATGGGCCAGACAGTAACGTCTTATCAAACTCATTTGGCGCTACTATGAACTTTACTGGTTTTAATCAAAATCCTTTTGTATCTAACAATGACAATGGGCCGGGTACAGGCGGCTATAGTACTGGAATGTTTCCTCGAGCGACTGCTTATGGAACTAACATAAACTCTGCCGCTATTAATCTTACGCAAGCTTATCACTTTACTTATGAAGATGAAAACGGGGTGCAGTCAGCGCCTTTCAATATAGGCTCACCAGTCCATGCCGTGCAGCATGTAGGATTAGTATTTAGCATACCTAATGGGCAAGTAACTAATACCAATGTTGCTACATATATTCTTCCACATACAAGACTGCCTTATAGCAGCTGGTCGCGCTGTTTGTCTTACGATGTTGGTAATTGGATTAATAATCCCGCGAATATAAATAACGTAAACTATAGCTCTGCAGATAATATGACCATGTTTAATGGTGAAGAGATTAAAATTAGGTTTAGAGTTAAAGCTGATCACCAAGGAAACGTTCCTTGCCGTTTTAGATTACAATTAATCGATGGCAACGCAGGCAATGTAGTTCCTGATGAGTATGTTCAAGTACAAGCTGTTGAGGAAGGAACTAATAACACGGATGCCGCTAATGCTTTACCTTATGGCTCTATTAGATCAATTCAACATTACGGCGGCGAAGAGTTAAACTATGGGAGTGATTCTTTTGACTTTACTAGCTCTGCCGATGGCGATCTAAAAGGTTTTCAAACTAGCACAACGATTGATTTTAAAAAAATTGGAGCCGGAGAAAATTTAGACTTTGATGATTTAGGTAGTAACGGTTTTTTTACGTTTTCTGCTTGGTTTAAATTTCAAAACGGTTACGAAGAAAGTATTGTTGTTAATGATTTAAAAGTAAGGCTTTACTACATGCACAATAGTGATGCTATTGACCCGAATGAAAACACTACATATTCTCAAGTTGTTATAGATTATTTTACTATTAAAAAGTATTATAGACTTGAAGAGCCACAAATTACTGAAGTTGGAGCAACAATTAATATTCCACCAGTGCCAGAAGAAAATATACCGGCTTGGACAGAAGTTATATACAATGGTTTTGACGATTGGAATACTAACACTTGGCAAGGTAATGTAGTAGCGTCAAATGCAGCCGGCGTTAATTTTGGCCCACAAGTTTTAGGTGGTGTTCAATCAGTAATATTGCCAAATGGCACAGAGTATTTTTACAATGCTCCAACAAGTAGTGGAAATCAATTTACGCCAGATCCATCAAATCCTGAAGGAGTAGGCGAGCCGGCTGTACAACCACAAACAGGATTACCTTATACTACTGTAACCTACGATCTGCAAGGTAGCAACTCTGGAGTATTGTTTAGTCCTACGCCAGGTTCGCCTGCTAGTATAACTCAATTTCTAGATGATGCAGAATACGATAGAACAATAAAAAAAGGTAATTGGTATTTAGTTGAAGCAGTAGTTGATCCTACAAATCCAATAAACTCGTGGTATTACGATACTAGCCCAGCTTTAATGCTTAGAACTCAAGCTATAGTTGGTGATGTTGACACTAACATGGCTCAAATTAATCAAGCTATAGGTATTAGTCATGAGGATATTAATAATCCTAACTTTGAAAATTATCCTTTATATCATTTTGGGCAAATATGGCTTCAATCATTTGGTGCAGACTCCAACGCTCCTAAAAGAATGGAGCTAATGCCTACAACAAGAAGCTGGTACGGTGAAGAAGTTCCAATACTGATGACTATATTTCAAGCGGGTGAAGACTCTAACGAGTTTACGCTGCAGTGTATAAAAGCTACAGCCGCAAGCGACGAGCAGTTATTGCTAGATAGTATAAAAATATATGATATTACACAGACAGCGTCAATGGTAGAGCCACTTTCTTGGGATATACAGCCTGCCGGTTATCAACAACCTCATGCTCTTCCTCAGTTAGTATCTGAATTTTTTCCGGACGCAAACGCGGAAGTGTATTACAAAGGCGGACAAGTAAATTGGAATTCTACTGGAGATGGTTCGTTTTACTATTTAGCTCAAGGCTCTAGTGATAACGCTATAAATGAATTTGAAGTTAGTCAAGCTGGCTACGTGATGACTTTTGAAATAACAAGTCACATTGATTTTCCAGGCGAAGATCCACAAGGTCGATTAATAGCGCAAATTAGAAACTTTATAGGTGATCAAAACTTTGGTTTTATTGCAATTATTGATAATCCAGTAGTTGGAATATATACTATTGAGTTCAACTACGATGGATCTACTCCAACTGTAATTTCTCAGCCAGAAGGTTCAGAAGTAACAATTAATAATCCACCGCCTACCACTAGCTATGCTTTTGGTTTTATAGCCTCTCCTTCACAAGGTTTTTTTGGTGGACTTAAGAATATATCAGTTTATGATCAAACAACTTTGTTCAGCGGTGGAGCTTTAGGTAGTTGGAGCTTTTTAGAAGGCGTACAGTGGAATGAAAGTGAGGAAAATATACAGTTTACAGACGCTGAAGGAATAAACAATACTTTAGGAATTATTGCCGCTATGCAGAACATAGGTGAACTAGCAACTGACAGCGCTTATGGTTTAGAATTTACTGTTGTAAATCCATTTAATATTCCTTTAAATTACTATTATTTTAATCCTCAAGGTCAAGGGTTTTTTGGTACAGTAAGTGCTAGCACAGATATTAACGTGCAGCACGTTATTGGTGAGCAATCTTTATTGCCAGATTATCAAGGATCTTTGGTTAATGCTTTAGTATTTTATATAGACGACAACGAAGAGTTACTAGAAATAACTACACAAGATCAAGATGGTGAAGATCAAACAGAAATTGTAGAAGCTTTTTTAACTATAGATAATGTATACTTAAATCAATTACCTGCGCTTGGATTTAATCCTTCAACTATTTCGTACAGCGAAGATGTAAAAGGTTGGGTTAGCTTTAAATCATTTATACCAGAAAGCGGTTTAAGCTTAGGGTCTAACTATTACACTTTTAATTTAGCAGGTCTTTATAGGCATCATATTGAAACTATAGCTGGCTATAATCAATTTTATGGTAGGCCTAGAGTTAACTCTGAAATAACGTTTATATTTAACGATGCTACTTCTATTTCAAAAGAATTTCAAACTGTTGCTTACGAAGGTAGTAGAGCAAGAAGACAAAGATTTTCTACTAGAGACGGGCTAACAGAAACAATAACACCTGATAATTTGTTTTTAAGCGCTAACGGTGGATTTTCGCCAGGCTGGTTTGTTTCAAATATTCAAACTGATTTACAAAGAGGATCAATACCAAATTTTATTAAAAAAGAAGGTAAATACCACAACTATATAACTGGAGCCAACGTTGACTTTAGGAATTCAGACGATATTGGCAGGCTAAACGTGCAAGGACTAGGATTTGCTACGACAGTAGTTGTAACTTAAAATAACATATAATTAATGGCAAATATATCTAACATATCTATACAAACTAACGATATTCCAGCTGCTGGTCAGTTGAGAAAAGCACGTATTGACGGTGAAATTGGAGCTAGCGGTATTTTGCAAATTATTAGTAGTAATAATCAGTTTTACAATTTTACAACTAGAACTTTTACCAGCGAATATACTTCAAATAACGCTTTTAGCTTTACGCTAACGGCTACTAAATATGATATTAATATATTATTTCCTGCAGCTACGGGTGTAAATTATTTTTTAATAGTAACACCTAAAGCTGGAAATACTTTTGCAAACAGACAAACAGCTGGTATAATACAAATCGGATCAATAGCTAATACAACGTTAACTGTTGCTGCTAGTACAGCTTCTTCAGCTAAATATTCTTCAGATCCTGCTTTTTCAAATGTAACTCTTGTAGGAACTTCTTATGCTAATATTAATTCAACGCTTTCTGTAAGTAAAACTATTACTAATGCAACTACAGACGCTAATAGTAACGGTTTGTTTTTAACTAAAAAAGGTTTAAATCCACTAGATTTTTTTAGTGTAAAAACTGAAAATGTAAGCAGTAATCCTGCTGGTGATGCTACATCAAGCTTAACTGTTGTTGTTGCTGATCTTTCTAACTTAGTAGAAGGTATGACTTTGTTTTATCACAAAGGCACAACAGCTCCAACAGCTGGAACAGTTATAAAGTCTATAAATAAAGCTACTAAAACTTTAACTTTTAATAATGCTGTAGCGTTTGAAAATGGAGAGACAATGACTTTTAGAGCTATAGGTTTAAATTTAGTAAACAAGTCTCTTAATAGTAATATTATTTTAAAGAAACAGGTTGAGCCAAATATTCGTACTTTAGTTAAAGAAATATCAACGACAGTTAGAACAGCGCCTTCTAATTCTACTACTATTAACGTAGGCGCAACACAAGGAATACCAGGTGGTAGTACAGCTCAATTTTTTGGTTTTAAAGTAAATAACTCTAGCACAAATAATGTCAATGCTGTTACTCCAGATCCAGATGGCACTGATACTGATGGTGTAATTACTTGCGATGTAAATCAAACTTTAACTGTTGGTACTAAATTAATTTTCACACCTGTAAATAAAAAACATATTTTAACGACTAGCGCTAGCGTTAATTTTGATCTTATTGTAACAAAGCTTCCACCTGCTGATGCTACGATATTTTTAAACTTAGATAACTTTGTAACGCCTGGCGCTGCATCATAAAAATTTAAACATGGCAGTAACAATAATCGTACCTATGGAAAATGTATCTCTTCAAGTTGGAGACACAGCTTTTTTTGTACCTATCAACGAAGACTTTTTAAACAGCGGCGTTGGTGTTGCTGGATTTGATGGAGCGACACCTCCCGCGACAATAGGTGTTATAACACAAATAAACGCTAACTCTATAGTTGTGCAAGAAGAAATAAACGTTCCTGGTGAAGGTGATTTTATTTTATTTGTAAAAAATGCTAACGTCAATGCCTCAGGAATAAAAGGTACGTTTGCAGAAGTAACGATGGAGTTAGACACTCCTCTTAGAGGCGAGTTGTTCTCTGTAGGTGTAGAAGTAAAAGAAAGTAGTAAATAACAAGTCAAAAATGTAACTATTAATACATAAATTTAATAATATGGCAATAGTAGGTTTAAAAAAAATAAGTCCGTTTAAAATAGATCCGGCGACAGCGATAAGTTTAGGTACTTCTGTACTAGGACTGTTCGGAGCAGGTAAGGCTAGAAAAGACGCTAAAAGAAGAGACGCTGAAGCAAGAAGAAGATTAGCAGAAGCTAGAGAAGCTTATAATGCTATTGAGTTTACAAATCCTTATGAAGGCATAACAAATCCATACGAAGGTGTAACTAGTCAGTTTACAGGTATGGAAAACGTGTTTGAAGAGCCACAAGTTGACACTAGGGCTGCAGACTTTATGCGTGAACAATCACAGCAACAACAGGCAAATATAATGCAAAACTTAAGAGGTACAGCAGGAGCTAGTGGTGTAGCAGGTTTAGCACAATCATTATCTAACATCGGCACGCAGCAAGCTAGACAAGCGTCTATAAATATTGCTCAGCAAGAACGTCAAAGCGAAATGGCTAGACGAGGTGAAGCTCGTAGAATAGACTCTCTTCAAAGACAAGACGCGCAAAGAATAGATATGCTACAGCGTAGAGGTGCTTATCAAGCAGACATGTTACAAAGAAAAGGTGATATGTACGTGCAACAACAAGAGCAAAACAGAATAGCTAGTTTATATGGTTTAGAGGCTGATAGACAAACAGCAACTAGTCAAGCGTTAAACACAGCTCAAACAGGATTTAGCGATGCGCTTGGTGGTCTTTTTGGAGATATAGCTGGCGGAGTAGCTTCTGGTGAATTTGACTTTTTGAAAAAAAAGCCACAAATGGGACCTACTATGGAAGGCTTTGAAGATTTATACAAATAATTATGGCAGAAGAAAAAGATTTTATGTCAAGCCAAGATTTTCTTGGAGACTTATTTAAAAATGTAGGTAAATCTACTGGTAAAAATTTATTTGAAAAATTATCTACCAACGCTAGACAAGATGCGATACAACCTTTAGTTAAATCACTACAAGTACAAGCACTTACAAAGCCACTTAGAGAGCTAGCTAGTAAAGCGAAAAAAGCTCAAAGAGCTGGTATGGCCGCTTATATTGCTGCTAATCCAGAGATAGATGAATCATTATTGTACGAAGGTACAGGCGATCTTGTAAACGGTGTCATGCAAGAAAACAATTTAAGGTTTAGAGAAATAAACAGACAATTGTCGTTTATGGATGTTACTAATCCTAGGTATCAAGAGCTTGCTAATGAACTGAACAAAATAAATAAAACTAGTGCTCAGCTTAGAGAAGATAACACAAAGCTGTTGAACATTAGAAACATAATGAAAGATGACAATAGAGTTGAAGAGTTGACAGATGGCATGACCCAAGCGGAAGATGCAATGTATAACGATATTTTAACTGGCAATACTGAAAACTTTGTTAATATAAACGGTAAGTTGCACTGGCAAAATCCTAACGACGCAGATGAAGATCCTATAGCTATATCAAGCATAGACGCCGGCGGCCCTATGTACACTAACTCTCTTGTAGTTCAAGAGCATATTAAACTTTATGACCAAGTAATTAATGCTACATATGTAGATGATATTGTGTTGCAAAATAAAATAAAAAACATTTGGGGCATGGATGGTGTTGGTGACGCAGGCTTAAAGTCGTTTATATTTGATAGTGTAGACAACGATGAGCTTACGGGTTTTAACACTAGCGAATGGTTTGATTCTTGGTTTGAAGAGAATAACATAGTAGGTGAAGAAGCTCAAGAAGCAGAAAGAGAAAGAATAAGAAGGAAAGGCGTTACAGCAGACGGAGCTACAGGTACCGTTAAACAGCACTTCTCTGCTTGGTATCATAAGAAGTTAAAAGAAAGTCTTGGCACTCAGTACGACGCATTAAATACTGAAAGTGAAGAAGGCGGCGGCGCAGGCGGTGGCGGTACTACAGAAGGGAAAGTAGTTCCTAAAGAAAAACCTACACCTCTACCAACTGGTAATCTTGATAAAAAATTACTGCCAAAGCTAAACGATGATGCAGTATATGAAGACCAAACTGGTACTGGAGACCAATTTGGTATAGCTAAAAGCCCGTTTGCTGGTATAACACAATTTGGTTGGAATGTTACTACAGATCCTGAAGGTAGAGAGATGAGTTCTAATGACCATTTGTTTGAGTTTGGTGATGATGATTATGTTATAAACACTTTAAATAGAGAGTATAGTAAGTATGGCTTTGAGTTTACAGACGCTGGAAGTGATGAACTACGAGTTAGATATAAAGGTGAAGATTTAGGTACTTTTGAGTTTGATAAAATGGCTAGCGATAAGCCAGAAGCTAAAAGACTACAACTAGCTATGCATATAGCGGCAGGCATACCGACTGGAGAAGAAAAAGAAGATTTACCTTTAAACGTCAACACTACGCAGCAAAATACGCCGGTAGACACGCAAGTGAATACGCAGACGGACTCACCTGTACTAAACACTCAAGAAGAAGTGCAAGAAACTACTGAAACTTTGCTTTCTCAAAACCTTAACGATCAGCAACAACAAATAGTAAAAACTATTAGCATAGACGGTACTACTGGCGCTAATAGAGCTGATATATTAGTTAACGGTCAAAAAATACAAACTAAAGTTTATGGTGGAGCTGCTACAGTAATAGGTGTAAGAGCTGAAGGTGGTAAAATAGTCGCGGACGCTAAGCCAATTATAGGTGGTAAACAAAGCAAAAACATTGGAGAGTTTAAACTAAACTCAGATGGTACAGCTAGCTTTGTACCTAATCAAGAAATATACAAAGAATTAAAAGGCGAAGAAAAAATGTTGTTTGATACTATGGTTTTAGCTATGAAAACAGATCCAGAGTACGTTAAGCAAGTTCTTGGTGCTGTTGAAGGAAATACTAGATTTGACTCTAAAAATTATTAATATGCCTAAAAATAGGCGACTATAATATTCTATGAATAATCTACAAAAACTATATCAAAATATACTTGACGCTCGCTTAATCAACGACTCTTACGATGATTTTAGCGAAGCTATGCTTGATGAAGATTATCAAAAAAAAGTTTTTGAAACTATAACTAAACAAGGTCTTTTTAATCAAGACTTTAACACTTTTAAATCAGCATACGCATCGCAAGCTGGTATAGGTGCAGTAATGCAACTACAGCCTGGCGATCCTGGTTTCAAAGAACCTGTTACAACAATTAAGGAAAAACTAGCTATTGGTGCCTACAGCATGGTGAGTGCGTTTAACGGTATAGGTGACTACGCTAACGCTTTGACTACTAACGTAGAAGTGTTTTTTAAAGAGTTAGTTGGTGATGAATTAACGCTTGAAGAAAAGCAAGATATATTTACTAAAGGCAAAATAGGGCGTATTCAAAACGAGCTTTTAGAAGCAAAGTTACTTAATTATATCGGTAGAGAAGGCGGCACAATATCTAATGCTATAAAAGAAGGTAAATATGGCGACGCGGCAGATAAAACCGTAGATGGCATGATAGAAGCTATACCATCTTTGATAGCTGCTAGACTTGGTCCTTGGGGCATGGTAGCGTTAGGCGTTAGCACTGCAGGTAATAAATTTGAACAAGAGTTGTTTAGCTCAGAAGAAGACGCTAACGTAGGTAATTTATTATTAAACGCATCAGGTAGTGGTGCTATCGAAGCAGGCTTTGAGATAGTTACAAGAAATTTGTTAAAAAAAGCTAATTTAATTAACGATCAAGTAACCACTGAAGCTGCTAAAACGTTTTTAAAAGAAGGTATATTATCGTTTGGTAAAAAAGTTATAGGTGGTTTTTTAGCAGAAGGCTTTTCAGAGTCAGCAACTACATTAGTGAGTAATTATTTTGACGCATACACTCTTAATAAGCAAAGAGAAGAAGGTAAAGCTGGCCAATTAACAGATGACTTAATTAGCTTAGATTTAGAAAGCCAGTTTGTGCAAGAACTTGGCGACAGCTTTATAATTGGTAGTGCAGTTGGTACAAGTATTGAAGTTGCTGGAGGACTAAACAAGCTTAATCCTAAAGCTAAAGAAAGAGCGTATAACACCTTGATGGATGCTAATGATCAAGCTGCTTTAAATGAAATAGCAAAAGAAGCAGACGTTCTTCAAAAAGCTTACAAAGAAACTAAAGATAAGAAGTCAAAAAAAGTTATAGAAGAAAAAATGCTTGACTTAGTTGCTAGAGCTAATAGAATAAAAGGCAACAACAAGCTTACTATAGACGCTATGACTGACGAAGCGCTAGACGAATATGTGCAAGACATAGAATCTCAAATTGAATTAAAAAGATCGTACCGATCTGCAAAGTCTGAAGAAGAAAGGAAAATATTAAAAGATAAATTTAACTCTATAAATAATCGTATTGAATCAATACGTGAGTCAGCAAGAAACGAAGTTTTAGAAGAGTTTTCAAACAATGTTAAAGCTTACGCGGATGACACAGGCTCTCAATACGAAAGATTTAGCGACACTAAAGAGTTTCAAAAAAGATATGAAGAGTTAGGTGGTGATCCAAGTCTTGACGTTACAGATCGTGACGGCGTTTTTGTAGGTGGAGTCATGCTTCAAAACGACGTTGTAGCTAAAGAAACTGGAGCTATTTCAGTTGCTAGTCATGAGTTTATACATAGAGTTTTTGGTAAAAAGTTTGATGATTTAACTGATAAACAAAAAACAAATTTAACTAAAAGCTTTTATAATGTACTTACAGATTCTCAAAAAGCTGCTATTAAAAAAAGATTTGTAGAAAATAATGAAGACATAAACGGAGAGCCTGATTTTTTATCAGAAGAAATGTTTACGTATTTTGACGATGCTATAAATAAAAAAGAAATATCTTTTGACGAAAGCTTTGGTAATAGAATATTAAACTTTAGCGAAGAAGTATTAAGACTTGTTGGAAAAAGAGGTGAGTTTGAAAACGGCAGGCAAGCTTACAACTTTATGAAAAATTATAATAAAACTATAAAGAAAGGTAAGCGTAGTAAAAGAGTAACTGAATTTGCAGCAAAAGATAAAATACAAGTAGGTGAAACTACACAAACAAAGGCTTCGTTAACTAAAATATCTGACAGAGCTAAACAAATATCAGGCGAAGTTGACGCTATTGGTAAAAAAGCTAAAAATAAAGCAGAGTATGACGCTGGAGTAAACATTGAGGCTTATAATTATTTAATTGATGGTGATGGATTAACTGGCTTAATAAAAGCTAGACTAGCTGGAAAAGGTATAAATACAGAAGGTCAAGACGCTAATGTTAACGGTGTACCTATAGCAAACTATATTGAAGATGTTAAAGCTAAGCTAATACCTGACGTTCTAGGATTTAATCCTGAAGCAGAGACTACTGATCAAGGCAAGTTTGGATTATCTGGTTATATTAATCAACGTCTTGGCTATAGAATGGGTGATGTTTCAAAAGCCGCTAAAAAAGCACCTACAGGTAGATCGTTAGATGCTCCAATAGATGATTCTGGTAGAACCGCAGCCGAGCTTGTTGAAGGTGAAGCTGACCCTACGCTAGCTAGGCTTGAAGAAGAAAATTTAGGATTTTTATATGTTAATTCTCAAAACAGATCACAAGAAACAGAACAAGATAAAAACGAGTTAAAATCAAGATACAGGCACAAACTAAAAAACAACGATGGTTCTAAGCTAATAGGTGAGACACAAGTAGAAAGTGTCAGAGAAGGCGTTAGAACAACTCTACGAAGGCTTAAAGACAATGTAACATCTGATAAGTTTTTGCTTAACTTTGAAAACATGGTGAAAAAGACCATGAAAAACATCGTTCAAAAATCAATTGGCAGCGGGGTTTCATATAGACAGTTTGTTTTAAACAACTTTGAAGCTATTGTAGATTTTTCTACAGTACAAGATCTAGTAGCTATGGAGCGTCTTGTAGGTAAAGGTAAATTAAAAGATGGTAAGAAAATATTTACTGTGCCTATAAGAAGACTTACAAAGCAAGAAGATATACAAAAAGCTATTGATCAAGGTAAATTACCACCAGATGCTATTAACAAATCTGCCGAAGGTGTGTTTTTATCTGAAAAGCGTATGCCTACAAGGCAAGAGCTTGAAGCATTTTTCTTTGGCACTAACATGCAAGAGGTATTAGGTTACGAGCTTGGTGCTTCTACTTTAGGCACTAGAAAAGACGGTTTATCTCGTATGATAGTTACTGAGCTGTCGCAAGATGCTATGATGGAAACTATGCAAGAGCCTGAAATAATGAACGAGCTTCTTGAAGCACAGCCTGAAGTAGCTAAAGATGTTATGGTTAATAGCGTTGCTACTAAAATAAATAGAGCGCCTAGCCTTAAATTTAGTTTTACAAAAACACAACAAACTGACGCTAAAAAAGGTTTTGATATACTTTACGGACAAAAATCTGGTGATGGTTTTTATGGTCAAAACTTTCAAAATTTTATAAATGACGAAAATATTGATGGCAAAGTTAAAAGCCATGTTATAGACGATTATGTTAAGAGAAACGCTGAAGCTTTTAATCGTGAAGACTTAGGTATAACACAAGATGAGTTAGATGCTTTAGATTATACTAAAACAGGTAAGAAAAGAAGAAAAAAAATAGCTACGTATAAAAAGTATGAAATTATAGCAAGAAAAAGACTTCAAAATATTTTTGACAAATCAAATTTAGGCTATAAAGTACAAAAGCTTTCTGAAAAAGATAATAATCCAGATCTTGTTATAACAAGAAATGGAAAAGTTGCTTTAGCTATAGAAATAAAAGGTAATACAGCTAGAGGCATATCAGTTAGTTTTAATTACAAGCAAGGTCAAAACAAATTAGTAAAAACTAAAGATAAAAAAGAAACAGATAATTATTTACAAAAAGAAGATGCTGTAATTGGAAAAGCAAGCAAGCTTTTTGACAAAATGATTAACAAAGTTAAGAAAAAGTTTAGAAACAACGCGATACAATATACTAAATTTAAAAACTTACAGTTCACTAAAGAAGCTGTTGATTATATAAAAGAAGAAGGTTTACATTTAGAAATATATAATAATGTTGAATTTATTACAACTGAAGATGTTGCTTATTCTTATCAACAAAAACAAGGAAAAGATGGTACGCTAAAGCCTAGTCATATTATTGACATAGGTAGCGCTGGTATGTTTAACATGAGTACAGATTCAGAGGTTACTTTAGAAGGTTTAAACAACTTTGCTGATCAAAAAGCTCCAATACCTATAATGGCTAGGGTAGGATTTAATTTAAACACAGCTAAAACTCATTATACAGCGTCTGTAAGATTAGAGCCTCAATTAAACTCTATATTTTTTGAAAAACAAAACGTAAGCTTGTTAAATAAAGATCGTAATAAAAATATAAAGATAAAATCTTCTAAATCAACAAAACTAAACGTTGCTCAAGATATAAATAAAGCTTCTGATCAAGCTAGAACAACAGCTTATTTTTCTAAAACAAAAGGTGCTAGTATATTTGATTTTGACGAAACTGTAGGTATTAGTGAAAATGTTATTATAGCTACTAAAGAAGGTGTAACAAAAGAAATACCATCTGATCAATGGCCGTTTGTAGGTGAAGACTTAGCTAATCAAGGTTATAAGTTTGACTTTACTGACTTTAATAAAGTTACTAAAGGTAAGCCAGGTCCGCTACTACCTAAAATGAAAAATCAAATTAAAAAGTATGGCTCTGACAATGTGTTTATACTTACAGCTAGAGCGCCTGAAAGCGCAGAAGCAATACACGCTTGGTTAAAGTCTGAAGGTGTTAACATACCTTTAAAAAATATTACAGGTTTAGGTAATAGTACTGGTGAAGCGAAAGCTATGTGGGTGCTTGATAAATATGCTAACGAAGGCTACAATGATATGTATTTTGTTGATGACGCTATTACAAACGTGCAAGCTGTACAAAATATATTTGATCAACTAGACATTAAGGGTAAGTCAGTACAAGCTAAAATGAAGTTTAGCAAAACTAAAAAACAAAACTTCGATAGTATACTTAAGCGTAACTTAGGCATTGACCAAGATATAGATCCTGCAAGAGCTAAAATTATAGGTGCTAAAAAGGGTAAGCGTGAATTTTTTATTGCACCAGGCGCTGACGACTTCCAAGGTTTAATGATGAGACTAGCAGGCAAAGGCAAGCAAGGAGAGTCTGATATAAAGTTTTTTAAACAAGTTTTCTTTGATCCATTTAATAGAGCGTATAGAAAATTAAACTCTATACAGTATAACATGATGGAGTCGTATGCTCAAACAAAAAAAGAGCACAAAGGTGTTATTAAAAAATTAAAGAAAAAGTTTGACAACGAATTTACTAATGAAGATGCTATAAGAATATATCTATGGGATTTACAAGATTTAGATGTACCTGGTTTAACCACTAAAGAGCGTAAAGCCATAGCGGCTAAAGTAGCTCAAGACGCTGATATGGTTGAATACGCGTTTAAAGTTAGAAAATCGTTACAAATAGAAGGTGATCAATACTTAGCGCCCACTGATACTTGGACAGCGAGTAGTATCAAAGGCGATATGTACAACTCTTTAAATAAAGTGCATAGAGACGGCGCGCTTGAAGAGTGGCAAGAGAACGTAGACGAACTTTTAAATAATGAAGCTCAATTAGCTAAGCTAGAAGCTGCTATGGGTACTGACTATGTTGAATCTTTAAAAGATATGCTGTACCGTATGAAGACTGGTAAAAACAGACCTAGCGGGCAAAACGCTTCAACAAACAAAGCTTTAAATTGGCTACAAGGATCAGTTGGTGCTATCATGTTTTTTAACATGCGATCCGCTGTACTACAAACAATATCTACCGTAAACTTTATAAATCATACAGACAATAATATATTTGCTTTTTCTAAAGCTATAGCTAATGTTCCACAGTTTGCTAAAGACTTTAAAATGCTATTTAATTCACCTCAGCTTAAAGTTAGACGTTCAGGATTACAACAAGATATACAAACAGCTGATTTAGCTGATAGCTTAAGTCGTGGCGGTGGAGCATCTAATGTACTAGCATATTTACTTAAAATAGGTTTTACACCAACACAAGTAGCAGATAGCTTTGCTATTGCTTTTGGTGGCGCTACGTTCTATAGAAATAGAGTTAATTCTTTAATGAAGCAGGGCATGACTCAAGATCAAGCAGAAAGTCAAGCTATGATAGATTTTCAAGATATTACAGAAGAGTCTCAGCAGTCTAGTAGACCTGATCGTATATCTAAGCAACAAGCTTCACCTTTAGGTAGATTACTACTAGCCTTTCAAAATACACCGTTACAATATAATAGAATAATTAAAAAAGCTGTAAGTGATATTGCAAATAAAAGAGGTAATGTTAGAGATCATTTATCAAGAATAGCTTATTATGGCGCTATACAAAGCTTAATATTTTACAGTTTACAGCAAGCGTTGTTTGCAGAAGACGAACCAGAAGAAGAACAAATACCAAGCAGCGTTAAAAAAGAATATGCTAAAGGAATAAAAGACGGTACTATAAATAAGTATAGATACCCTGATGTAACATTTTATTACGCAGACGTAAAAAATAAACAAAAGAAGGAAAGCTTAGTGAATAGTATGGCTGATGGCTGGCTAAGAGGTTCTGGAATAAAAGGCGCTATGGTTTCTACATTTAAAAACGTAGTTAGAAGCTTTATGAAAGAAAGTGAAAAAGGATTTAAAGCTGATTATTTTAACACGTTTATAGAGATGTTAAATTTATCACCTCAAATAGGTAGTAAAGCTAGAAAAATAAAAAGAGCTAGTGACACATACAAATATAATAAAGAAGTTATAGCTGAAATAGGTGCTTTTGACATTGACAACCCAGCATATCCTATGATAACTTCTTTAACTGAAGGTTTAACTAACGCGCCTGTACATAGAATTTACACTAAGCTTGACAACCTAAAAGAAGCTTTTAATGAAGATAATACAGCAATGCAAAGGCTGTTTGTAGCGTTAGGCTGGAATCAATGGCAGATGGGTATTGACACGTACAAAGATGTTAGAGAAGCTAAAGAAAAAATTAAAGAAAAGAAGAAAGCTAAAAAGAAACAATGTCGTAGAATTTTAAGTAACGGCAAAAGATGTAGCATACGTACAACTAACAAAAGCGAGCTGTGCTATCATCACGATTAAATAGGTGGTAAATTAAGTAATACTTTAACTATGGCTTATACGCAAAAAAATAATCCTTTTCCTGTAACGGGTTGCGGTAGAAGAAGGACGTTTCAAACAACTAAAAATCCTATAAAAGTGTTTGATGATTCTCCTATGCGTAAAGCTGATCCACGTAGAACTATTGGGCGTGGCAAAAACTTTAATAAAGCAAACAAAACAGGTACAGGTGCTGCTGCAGGCGGCGGTATGACACAAAAAGGTGTTGACGAGTACAAAAGAAATAATCCTGGTAGTAAATTAAAAACTGCCGTAACTACTAAACCTTCTAAATTAAAACCAGGTAGTAAGGCAGCTAAACGTAGAAAATCATTTTGTGCAAGATCAAAAGGTTGGACTGGCGAAAGAGGTAGAGCTGCTAGAAGAAGATGGAACTGTTAAAAAATATATTATGCCTTTTAAATTAAAAAACAAAGAAATAAAAAAAGTAGTAGGTAAATCGCCTATGAAGGGTAAGCTAAAGCCTTGTCAAAAAGCTGCTGCTAAAAGAAAATTTAAAGTATACCCAAGCGCCTACGCTAATATGTGGGCGTCTAGACACAAGTGCTAATGTATACGCAGAAAAATAATCCGTTTAAAAAACGTATGGGTGATTTTAAACACTCAGACGCACCTGATGCTAAGGGTAAGTTTAGAAGCCTATCAGCATCTGGATTAGCTAGTTGGATGATTAAGTCACGTAAAGGTAATTTATCTAAAATTATTAGTAGCTTAAATCAACAAGTAGTGTTTAGAAGAAACAAAGATCCAAAGTATGCCGCTAAAATGCGTAAAACTATGGACATCGTTAGAAAACGATTAGGTAAAGATAAAAAATAATGGCTTACAGAGGCGTTTTAAAAGCTCGTATATCAAAGTTATATGGCGGCGAAGTTACAGTTGATAAAGCTCGCAAGTTAAAAGCTAGAAAAGATGCTACGCCAAGAGATAAGCAATTAGCAAATTGGTTTATAAACATGCAAACAAACAGACCGTCACCAGCAAAAAAGCGTAAAGATCCTGTAGTAGGTACAGGTAAAAAGCCTAAAGGTAGCGGTAGAAGACTATATACTGATGAAAATCCAAAAGATACTGTTAGTATTAAGTTTGCTACAGTAGCTGATGCAAGAAAAACAATAGCTAAGGTTATGAAAATTAACAAGCCTTATGCTAGAAAGATACAAATACTAACTGTACTTGAGCAAAGAGCTAAAGTTATGGGTAAAATGGAACAGGCAAGACTTGCAAAAGCCGCTAAACAAACATTAAAAAGACAAAAAAAAGATGTTTAAAGATTTTGACATATCATCTTTTAAAAAAATGAAGCCACCAGGCAACAATACTTTTGATACGATGCAAGAGTTAAAAGAGCTTGAAAGCATACCGCTAGATAAAAAGTTTGTCAAAGAAAATGATGACATTGAAGCTGCGTTTAAAAAAACAGCTAAAGACAACGGAGTTGAAGATTATGATGGCAAGACAGCTGCTAAACTTATAAAAGAATCAGCACCTGTAATATTAGAACTTAAGAAATACTTTAATAGACCTAGACCTAAAGTAAATGCTAAGAAAATGAATATTAGCATGAAAGATATAGAGATGGAATCAATGAAAACGCCATCATATCCATCAGGCCACTCAGTGCAAGGCATATTAATAGCTAAAGTACTAGGCGATAAATACCCTAAAGCTAAATCAGCGTTTAACAAGACCGGCAAAAATATATCTTATAGTAGACGAGTCGCCCACGCTCACTATAAGTCAGACAGTAAAATGGGTGAAAAGTTAGGTAACTCAATGTATAAACACGTTAAAAACAAAATTTAAAATGAAAAAAGGTCCTATGAAGCTGGCTAAAAAAAGCGCAGCTAAAATGAAAAAAGCACCAGCTAAAATGATGAAAAAATCTCCAGCTAAAAAAGAACTAATTGGCAAGCAGAAAAATTTACCAAAAGAGCTTAGAGATAAAATACTAGCTTCTCCAGCTAAGATGCTTAAGCCAGCTGCTTTAAAAATGATGAAAAAAGCTCCTGCTAAAATGAAAAAGGCTGCTATGAAAATGATGAAAAAGAAGTAGTATGTCTTTTGTACAGTCAAATAATCCTTTTAAAAAGCGAACTAAAGCTAAAGGCGGAGGCACTAAAAAAGTGTGTCTGCCTAAAGCTAAAATTGCTAGTATGAGCCAGTCTGAAAGACAAGCAGTTATACGAGCAAAGCGAGCTGCAGGCAAGGCTGGTAAATACAAAAGATCTAGTAAAAGCAATGTTACAGGTACAAGTAGCGGCGGAAGTCTAAGAACGTGGGTAAAGCAAGACTGGAGACAAGTTGGCAACCCAAGCAAAAAATGTGGTGAGAAATAATGGCTAAAGAATTAAATGAAAACACTAGCTTTAAAGTTAGTATACAGACTCTAATAGGTATAGGATTTGGTATGGCAACCATTATAAGCATGTGGTTTGTTTTACAAGCTGACATTGCTGAAGCTAAAGAGCTTCCAAAGCCTGAAGTATCTAAAATGGAGTTTCAAATGAAAGATGAAAACATTAGAAACACTATTATAGAAACTAGAGACGACGTAAAAAAGCTAGAAGAGCGTATGATACGTATGGAAGATAAAATAGACGATCTAAGATAATGAAAGTGCTGCTAACTACAATACTGCTTTTAATTTGCGCTACGGCTTATTGTCAAATTGAAGTAGTTCACTTTAACGCCGGCTGGAATGACGCCAACGACGTTGAGTGGTTTTCTAAAATAAAAGACTGCGATACTAAAAGCTTGTTGATAGAAGACGACAATAATCAAAGTAAGTACGAGATAGCAATAGTGCCAACGATAGTAGTATTCGACGATGGTGAAGAGGTTAAAAGATTTCAAGCAGACTTAAGCTTTAAAATGGTTGCAACTAAAGAAGAAGTTAAAGAATATATTGAAGAACTAATAATAAGTAAATTTTAATTATGGCGTTTAAAATGAAAAGTCCTTTACCTTTGTTAGGTATAATTAAAGCTGTTGCAAAAGCTGGTAGAGAACAAAAAAAAGATTTAAAAAAAGCTAAAAAAGCTGCTAGAAAAAAATTAAAAAAAGAAGGCAAGCTAACTAAACAAGCTAGAAAAGAAATAAGAAAATACAAAGATTACTAATGAAAAATATAGCACGATTATATATATTTTTATTTTTTGCAATGCTTGTTTCATGCCTCGCAAATGCTCAGTGTCCTAACGGTACGTATCTAGATATTATAATAAATCCAGATCAATATCCAGAAGAAACTTCTTGGGCTATACTAGATGATAACTTAGATACTATAGTTACTGGTGGACCTTACAATGATATAGTTGATTATTCACCTCAAGTGACTCAGCTTTGTATACCTAACGGTGATTACGAATTTGTAATAAGTGATGGATATGGTGATGGTATACAAGGTAGTCTGTGGGGAGGACAAG
>VMHT01146896.1_pt1 | contig 20750 bp, 26 predicted proteins | sample 4693611 | NCBI WGS metagenome assembly VMHT01 (sample SAMN12280063, study PRJNA550983) | marine metagenome | isolation source: seawater sampled from same location over 5 years 0.02-0.2 micron viral filtrate | place: USA: collected off the coast of southern California halfway between the port... ...
ATTCTAAATCGCTTTACAAAAAAATTTTTTTCACTATATATTGAGTTGCGTGGTTGTTTTCAAAGTGAGTCGCACCTGATTTGAGTCGCAACCGCGCACCAACGGTTAACAACCTGCGAGTGAAAATGACTATAACAGTAGAACCCGAAATGGGAGTTCCGTTAGATACTGTAAAACCTTCTATTGATTTGAAGGAACGTACCGCTACCGCTGCTAATACGGTTAAGGAACTAGAAAAACACGGGTTAGATACCACTGTTAATAAGGAATCCAAGGATATTGCCTCTAAGATATCAACAGCTTATGCAGAGGACCCTGGTAAAACTTCAAAGAAAGTGTCTCATAAGAAACTTGCAACCCTAACACCCGCTTCAATTATACTAACAAACAGTATTATACAGGAGTTTGGGCGGTCTGTAGTAGAAAATTCCTTACAAATTCGCCACCTTGTCACTAATAAACTGCTTTTAGAGACAGATAACCCCGATCCGAGGGTGAGAATACGTGCTTTAGAGCTTCTAGGTAAGATATCAGACGTAGGATTGTTTGCAGAGAAGTCTGAAGTTACTGTAACTCATCAGTCAACGGATGATTTGAGAGAGAAATTACGTTCAAAACTAGCAAAACTAGTAAATCCAGAGGAAGAAACCGAAGATGCCGTTGTTATTAACGGTGAATCTATAGATATAGAGGAAGAATTAGGGCTAAAGGACAACAATGAGCGCAGTTAACTCTACATTAGACTTCTCTGAGACTGAAATTCAGGTTATGTTGGATAATTTAGACCACTATACCCCTGACGAGGTGGCAGAAATTGATAGAATGGTCGATGAGTTAGCCACTCGCGGTAAAAACCAGAGGGCTTACGATGATTTAATAGCGTTTTGTCAACATATGCAGTCTGATTACATAGTTGGGAAGCACCATAGGCTTCTAGCTAACATGTTAATGGACATAGAACAGGGTAAAAAAGACCGTATTTGCGTGAACATACCCCCTAGACATGGTAAATCTCAGCTTGTTTCTATCTTTTTTCCCGCATGGTTCTTGGGTAGAAACCCTAATAAGAAGGTAATGATGGTATCACATACGACCGATCTAGCGGTAGATTTTGGTAGAAAAGTACGTAACTTGATTGCCACAGATGAATATGCGTCTATATTCCCTACTGTAAAGCTTGCTATTGACTCTAAATCAGCGGGAAGATGGAATACAAACTCAGGAGGTGAATATTATGCTTGTGGAATTGGATCATCTATTGCTGGGCGTGGTGCTGATTTACTTCTTGTTGACGATCCTCATTCTGAGCAAGATGTAATTAACGGTAACTTTGATGTTTTTGAGAAGGCATATGATTGGTTTACCTTTGGCGCACGTACACGTCTTATGCCTGGGGGCCGTGTAGCTATTATACAAACACGTTGGCATATGGACGACTTAACAGGGCGTGTTACTAAAGATATGAGCCAGAATGATAAGTCTGACCAGTATGAGATTGTAGAGTTTCCTGCTATACTAAAGATTGAAGATAAGAAAACTAAGAAAGAAGTAGAGAAACCTCTGTGGCCTGAGTTCTTTGACATGGAGGCTCTGCTCAGAACTAAAGCGTCTATGCCTGTGTTCCAGTGGAATGCTCAGTATCAACAAGAACCTACAGCAGAAGAAGCCTCTATTGTAAAAAGAGAATGGTGGATGCGGTGGAAGAACGAGGAACCTCCTATATGTGAATATATTATCATGTCTTTGGATGCAGCTGCTGAAACACATAATAGAGCTGACTATACGGCATTAACAACGTGGGGAGTTTTCTTAAACGAAAACGATAATACACATGGCATTATACTTTTAAATAGTATAAAGAAACGCCTAGAGTTCCCAGAGTTAAAAAATTTATCGTTAGAAGAGTACGACAGATGGAATCCAGATTCGTTTATTGTGGAGAAGAAAAGTGCAGGTACGGCTATATATCAGGAGATGAGACGTATGGGTATTCCTGTACAGGAGTATACTCCTCACAGAGGATCAGGAGATAAACTAGCACGTCTAAACTCTGTAACTGATATTGTATCGTCAGGTTTAGTATGGGTTCCTGAGACACGCTGGGCAGAGGAATTGATAGAAGAGGTTGCAGGATTTCCATTTATGAGCCATGATGACCTCGTGGATTCTACTGTTATGGCACTAATGCGGTTTCGGCAGGGAGGATTCCTACGGCTACCAAGTGATGAACTAGATGACATTATATACTTTAAGCAGAGAAAAGGTGGATATTACTAATGGCTATTGAAAAAAGTTTGTACCAAGCCCCTAATGGAATAGATACAGAAGAGGGGAAATCGCTAGAGATAGATATAGTTAATCCAGAGATGGTAACTTTTGATGACGGTAGTATGGAAGTAACGATTATACCTGATGCAGCTACAGCAGACAGCATCCCCTTTGATGGTAATATAGTAGATTTTTTAGAAGATACCCAGTTATCAGCTTTGTCTGGAGACTTACTTGATATGGTAGAGTCTGATATGGACAGTCGTAAAGAGTGGGCTGATATCTTTGTAAAAGGGTTAGATGTGTTGGGTTTCAAATATGAGGAACGCACTGATCCTTGGGAGGGAGCTTGTGGAGTGTACTCTACCGTGTTAGCAGAAGCTGCTATACGCTTCCAAGCTGAGACTATGAGTGAGACGTTTCCTTCCGCAGGACCAGTAAAAACAAAAATACTTGGTGAGGAGACTAAAGAGAAAGAAGCAGCAGCAACCCGTGTGAAGGCTGATATGAATTATCAGTTAACAGAAAACATGGTAGAGTATCGCCCAGAGCATGAAAGATTACTATATAATCTTGGTTTAGCAGGGTCTGCGTTTAAGAAAGTGTACTATGATCCTAATTTAGGGCGACAGTGTGCTATATTTATCCCAGCTGAAGATGTAATCGTCCCCTATGGCGCATCACATATAGAGACAGCAGAACGTGTTACACATGTAATGCGGAAGACTAAGAATGAATTGAAGAAGCTACAGGCAGTAGGATTTTACAGTGATATAGACTTAGGAGAACCCGAACCTTACCACACGGACATAGAAGAACGTAAGGCCGAAGAAGGTGGGTACTCTCTTACAGATGATGACCGTTATGCTATATACGAGATACACGCAGATATTGTTATTGAGGGCGTTGACGATGAGGATGATATCGCTCGTCCCTACGTGGTTACTATAGAACGTGGTTCAGGGTCTATTTTAGCTATACGTAGGAACTATGCCCCTGAAGACACTTTAATGTTAAAACGGCAACATTTTGTACATTACGTATATGTACCAGGATTTGGATTTTACGGGTTAGGACTTATTCATATTATAGGTGGCTACGCCCGTGCAGGAACCTCCTTGATACGCCAGCTCGTAGATGCTGGTACACTAGCTAACCTCCCTGGCGGTCTAAAGGCCCGTGGTCTTCGTATCAAGGGGGACGATACGCCTATAGAACCTGGGGAGTTTAAAGATGTAGATGTGCCATCAGGTAGTATACGGGATAATATTATGCCGTTACCATATAAAGAACCTAGCCAGACTCTCTTGGCATTACTCAATCAAATTACAACTGAGGGTAGAAGACTAGGGGCTATCAGTGACATGAATATATCAGATATGTCGGCTAATGCCCCTGTAGGTACAACACTGGCTCTTTTAGAGAGAACCCTCAAACCTATGGCAGCAGTACAAGCCCGCGTACATTATGCTATGAAACAAGAGTTTAAACTCTTAAAGATGATAATGTCTGAGTATGCCCCTGCAGAGTATTCTTACTTACCTGAAAGAGGTGAGATGACCGCAAGGCAGGTTGATTACTCTATGACAGACGTTATTCCTGTATCTGATCCTAATAGTTCTACTATGGCGCAAAGGGTTGTACAGTATCAAGCTGTCCTGCAGATGGCGCAACAAGCCCCACAGATATATGACTTACCACAGCTACATAGACAGATGATAGAAGTATTAGGGGTAAAGAACGCTGAGAAGCTTGTACCGACTAAAGATGATATCAAACCTTCTGATCCTGTTAGCGAGAACATGGCAGCTCTATTAGGTAAACCGATGAAGGCTTTCATTTACCAAGACCACGAAGCACATATCGCTGCACATATGGCGTTCATGCAAGACCCAATGATTGCTCAAATGATAGGGCAGAACCCACAAGCCAAGAGAATTATGGCTGGACTGCAAGCTCACATAGCAGAGCATCTAGGGTTTAAGTATAGAAAAGATATTGAGCAGCGTGTAGGCGCACCACTTCCTGCACCTAATTCAGAGCTATCTGAAGAGATTGAGGTTAATCTAGCTAGAGTCGTTGCCGAAGCAGGTAAACAACTAACTCAGGCTAATATGCAACAAGCAGCACAAAAACAAGCTATGGCTAAAGCAAAAGACCCAGTGGTTCAAATGCAACAAGCTGAGATGCAGATCAAACAGTCTGAAGTTCAACGGAAAGCTCAGAAAGATGCAGCAGACACAGCACTAGGTAAGGAGAAGCTTAATCTTGAGAAGACTAAGGTACAGATAGATGCTCAAGAGAAAGGTGTTAAGCTACAGGCAGATAAAGTTAAGGAAGATAATAAATTGGACTTAGAACTCTTCAAAACAACTAGGAAACAATAATGGCTAAAACCGTCTTTGACGTGCTTAAAGAAAAAATCGAAGAAGAAATAACTTCTGCAGAAGAATTTCTTAGTGGCGGGGGAGCAAGAGACTTTTCCCAATACAAAGAAACAACTGGTTTGATACGGGGTCTTCAAATTAGTTTATCGTACATAGAAGACCTCTCGCGCAATAACATGGAAGATGACAATGACTGAATCAGTAAAATTAGTACAAGATAATACAACGGAAGAAGAGCTTGATGTTCAACTTCCTGTACCTGTTGGGTATAGAGTTTTAATAGCTATGCCTGAAATTGAAGAAACCTACACGGACACAAAAATCCTAAAGACTAAAACTGTTATGCACCAAGAACATATCATGTCTATTATTGGACTGGTGCTTGATATGGGTAGTCAAGCTTATACAGACAAAGAACGGTTTGGAGACAAACCTTGGTGTAAAGTAGGCGACTATGTAATGTTTCGTGCCAATACTGGTACGCGATTTAAAGTCGGTGATATTGAATATCGTTTAATGAACGACGATTCAATAGAAGCTGTGGTTACTGATCCTCGCGGTGTAGCGAGAGCATAAGGAATATAAAATGGCATTTCAAAAAGTAGAATATAATTTTCCTGACGATGAAAAAAAAGATATAGATATTGAAAGTTCTAGCGCAGTGGAGATTGATATATCTGGAAAAAAGAAAGAAGAGGCAGATGAGTCCAAAAGCCAAGAAAATAATAAAAGAAGCGAAGTGGCTCCTGTTGAAGACAACTTTGAAATTGAGGTTGTCGATGATACGCCAAAAGCTGATAGAAATCGTAAGGCTTCCGAGCCACCTGAAGAGGTCACTGATGAGGAGTTGCAAAAATATTCTGATCAAGTGCAAAAACGTATTAAGCACTTCAGTAAAGGCTATCACGATGAAAGGCGGGCAAAAGAATCTGCGTTCAGAGAAAAACAAGAGTTAGAGAGTTTAGCTAGAACTCTTGTTGAAGAAAATAAAAAATTAAAAGGCAATGTTAGCAAAAATCAAGAAGCATTACTAGAGCAAGCTAAGAAGGGCGCATCTGTAGAGCTAGAACAAGCTAAAAAAGCATATAAGAATGCGTATGAGTCTGGAGACGCAGATGCTGTTGTCGAAGCACAAGATAGCTTAACCAATGCTAAGATTAAGACAGATAAGCTACAGAACTTTAAATTGCCCACTTTACAAGAAGCAGAAACTCCTGTACAACCAGAAACAGATAGTGTTCCTAAAACACAGGCTCAACAACAAGTTGATCAAAAAGCCGTATCATGGTCTCAAAAGAACCCGTGGTTTGGTACAGATGATGAAATGACGAGTCTTGCTTTAGGTCTGCACAACAAGTTAGCAAAGCAGGGTGTAAACCTGCAAAGCGATGAATACTACGAGGCAATAGATACTCGTATGCGCCAGCTCTTCCCCGATAATTTTGATGGGGGAGGAAAATTAGAGGATGAACAGCCGAAGCAAAAGCCAAATGTGGTCGCACCCGCAACGCGGAGCCTACCTGTTAAAAAGGTTAAATTATCGAAGACTGCGGTTACAATAGCTAAAAAGTTAGGAGTCCCCCTAGAATTATACGCCCAAATGGTTGCAGAAGAAATGAGGAAAGAAAATGGCTGAAAACAGAATTAACCGTGAAGACGGTACTCGTGAAAACAATGTTCGTAAAAGAAGTTGGCAGCGCCCAGAGGTTTTACCTTCGCCACATCCAGAAAAAGGTTATGCTTTTAGATGGATACGAACTAGTAATCAAGGGCAAGTTGACGCCACTAATGTATCCTCAAAATTACGTGAAGGTTGGGAACCTGTAAAGGCAAGCGATCATCCTGAAATTACGATGGTAACTGTAGAGAACGAAAGATTTGCAGATAACGTGGTAATAGGAGGATTAATGCTCTGTAAGGCTCCTGTTGAGTTAGTAGGAGAACGTTCTGACTATTATAAACAACAGACAGATAATCAAATACACTCAGTGGATAACAACCTCATGCGAGAAAACGACCCTCGGATGCCTATCTTCAATGAAAGGAAGTCGAAGGTTACTTTTGGAAAAGGTAGTTAATTTTAATATAGGATAATTTAGGAGACTAATTATGGCTTATCCAACTATATCTGCCCCCTATGGGCTTGTACCTGTTGGTTTAATTGGTGGACGGTCTTATGCAGGTTCTACTCGCCAAATGAGAATAGCTAGTAACTACGGTACAGCTATCGGCAAAGGTGATTTAGTAAAACGTGTAAATGACGGCACTATTGAACGTGACGGAAGTACAACAGCTTTACCAGCTACTGGCACACTAGGTGTCTTCATGGGTTGTCAATATACTGACCCAAATACTAGCCAATTAACATTTAACAACCAATATCCTGGTAGCATTGTTGCTAGTGACATTGATGCGTTTATCGTTGATGATCCTGATGTTGTGTTAAAAGCAGCTCTTTGTTCTTCAGGCACAACTATGGCTACAGTAGGGCGAACAGCTATTGGCAATAAAATTTCAATAATCAGCAACACATTAAATACTTTAAATGGTCGTTCTAAATTGGCTCTTACGTCTGGGTCGATTGCAACAACGTCAACATTACCATTTCAAATTATTGATGTAGTTGAAGATACAAAGACGGGTAGCGACGCTTTTCAAGAAGTTCTTGTTATATATAGCGCACATGAAGACAATGGCAGTAACGTGTCTATTGGCGGTCATGCTTATCGTAACCCTGTCGGCTTGTAGGAGGTATAGACAATGGCAATATCCCGCGCACAACTTCTTAAAGAACTACTTCCTGGCCTTAACGCACTCTTCGGTTTAGAGTATGCTAAGTACGGTGAGGAACATGCAGAAATTTTTGAATCAGAAACTTCTGACCGTTCATTTGAAGAAGAAACCAAGCTGAGTGGCTTCTCAGCTGCACCTGTTAAAGACGAAGGCTCTGCCATCGAATATGACAATGCACAAGAAGCTTTTACGTCACGATATAACCACGAAACAGTGGCAATGGGTTTTTCAATTACTGAAGAAGCTATTGAGGATAACCTGTATGACTCATTGTCATCTCGTTATACTAAAGCACTAGCTCGTGCTATGGCGTATACAAAACAAGTAAAGGCAGCTTCTATATTGAACAATGCCTTTGATTCAGGTACTACTTATGGAGATGGAGTGGAACTCTGTTCTACTGCACACCCTCTAGTTTCAGGTGGTACTAACTCAAACGAACCAGCAACTGCTGCTGACTTGAATGAAACTTCTCTTGAAGCTGCTGTCATTCAAATCGCAAGTTGGACAGACGAGCGTGGCTTACTAATAGCTTCAAAACCTCGTAAGTTGGTTATCCCACCGAATTTACAGTTTGTGGCAACTAGATTGCTAGAGACTGAAGGACGTGTGGGAACCGCAGATAACGATCTGAATGCAATCCGTAACAACGGTGCAATTCCAGAGGGTTATACTGTTAACCACTATCTAACAGATACTGACGCATGGTTCTTAATGACAGACGTTCCAAATGGTCTAAAGCATTTCACACGTAGTCCAATGGCTACTTCAATGGATGCTGACTTTGATACAGGTAACAGTCGTTACAAAGCCAGAGAGAGATATTCTTTCGGTGTATCAGACCCGTTAGGAATCTTTGGCTCCCCAGGAGCATAAATAATATTAAGGGGTGACTTGCGGGTTGCCCCTTTTTACTTTATAGTACAAAAATTACCTTGACAGTTACATGGTGTGACTGACTCTAGCCACTACAAGGAGATTTCATATGGCTAATACAACTTTTAAAGGTACTATCCGATCTGAGGGTGGATACCAACAAATAGCAACTGCCGACTCTACAGGCGTTGAAACCACGAATACTTCAGTAGATTCTAGTGGTAATGTGTCAATAGGTGGCACACTTGGTGTAACAGGAAACACCACAGTCGCAAACTTTAACGGTATGACTTCATATTTTAACGCGGGTGTAGGTACAACCATGTTGGGCATGAACCCTCAGTGGAACCAAAACTTTGGTAAAGCAGGGGCAACAGGTGTTGTAGCTAACGTAGACGATGTTCTTACTGAGCCGATTACTGCTCTTAAACTTGCAATCGCTCTTGAGGGTGTTGCAGGTCAGACAGATGCTGTAACAGCTGCACAAGCTAGCGCTATCTTCGGTGGCACAGGTGTTGCAGGTTCAGACTTTGCAATCACTGCAGGTGCTACATCTATTGGCGCTAACCAGTCAGTTGTACGGTATACGGGTGACGTAGGCTCTACATTAGCTTTAACGGCATCAACTACTGACCTTGCTTCAGATACGCATAAGAGTTTGATTATATTCACTAATAATGTGTTTACAGCAAGTCAAGCACTTACATTACAAGTTCACACAAATAACGAACTTGATGCTTCTTCGTTTGAAGCTTTTGTAACAGGCGCAGGTACAGGTGTACTTGAGCGTGAAGCTACAACTACTGATGATCACGCTAAGATCATTCTCACAGCTTCTGCAGCAACTACTACTCTTCTTGCGGGTTCATACATATATTTTGAAGCTGCTGCTGATACAGATAGTATGGTTGTTAAAATGATGCTAAGAACTTCTGGTGGTACAATCGCAGTAACTACCGCTAACAACTAATGATTAATTGGGTGGGGGTAACTCCCCACCTCCCCAGAATAGGAGATTTATATGGGACTCTCAGATGTTAAGGTTCTTACAATAAGTGATGAAAATGCAGCAGATGCAGATAGGTTAGTTACAGCAGCTAGGCCGAACACTGGCGCAACAATGGCAAATACCACGTTTGCAGGTGGGGCTGCTAGAAATGTTACAGTAACAACTGCAGGAACTGGCGATAACGCTAAGACTAATACTATTGTAGGAACAGATGTTTTTGGTAATGCTCTTACTGAAGTTATAACTTCAACAGGTTCTGCAGAAGCCGTAGCAGGTACAAAATTATTCTTGACGGTTACTTCTGTAACAAGTTCAACGCAGTTTGCTGCTAATATTACAGTTGGTTCAGGCTCTTTGTGCGCTCAAGCTATTGAAGGAAGTAACCGTGTAAGATTAAAAGGTATGTCAATTACATCTGGTGGGACAGCAGGAGATGTAGAGTTTGTAGATGGCTCTCCTGAAGATGGTACAACTTTGTTTAAATCTAGGACTATAGGCACTGCTAATACTGTTATTGATAGAACTATACCCGCAGAAGGTGTTTTGTTTGCTAGTGGTTTAGTGATTAAGTACACACTAGATACCACTGACATGACAACAATATTTTATGCGTAACGACTACAAAAAAGGCGGGCGAGTTCGTAAAGGCAAAGGCATGAAAGGTATGTCTATTAGTAGTGGTGACAAACGCCCTACTAAGTCTGGCGCGGGCATGACGGCTAAAGGTGTAGCTAAGTATAGAAGAAATAACCCTGGGTCAAAACTCAAGACAGCTGTTACAGAAGATAAGCCCACGGGTAAGAGAGCATCTAGGAGAAAGTCATATTGCGCTCGTTCAGCAGGGCAAATGAAGAAGTTCCCTAAAGCAGCAAAAGACCCTAACAGTCGTTTACGGCAAGCAAGAAGAAGGTGGAAGTGTTAATGGCTAGTAAAAAACAACTACAAAATGATATTATTAGGTTAGAACGTCTTATGGACGCAGATATTGTCGCAAGAGGCGGTAAATTTGGAGATGAAAGTGTTAGAGATAAACTAGAATCCGCATATGTTCGCTATTCAGATAAATATGGTAAATCTTTTGGAAGAGGTAAAGAATACTCTAGTGGTGGCAAAGTCCGTGGCATGGGTGCAGCTACGCAAGGTGGTAAATTTACGAGGAATGGTTAATGACTATATCCCGCGCACAAATGGGTAAACAAATAATGAACCCACCTAATAAACTATCAAAACTCTCACAGAAGAGAAAAAAGGTGGCAAACAAGGGGAGAAAAAAGAAGGATGGCGTACCTACAAAGTAACATACCCTATTTTAAAGCATGGGTTCGCAGAGAGTACACGAAGAATTTAGAGGATTATCACGGAGAATTTTTACACGCTATGGTAGTCGCAGTAACAACAATGCCGAACAGGACTCTCAGTTTCCAAGTTATATTTACTGGGTGTGAGTCAGATAATACGGATGATCCTAATGTTCATGGTGGAGCTATGTGGGCAAGGATGCCTTTAACGGCTCTCGTTGCTGATGTAGCCTATGAAGAATGGCCTACGGAACTTCCCCCCTATATAGCACAACCTTGGGATTGTATGTCTCATAATCATTCTGTTTATAAAATAGAAAGAGCTTCACCTGCCCCTTGGATAGCTAAAGTTGATGGGGAGTTCTTCCCTGCTAAATACTATTTCACGGTGGATTATACAGATAGTGAAGTAGCTGACGATCCTGCTCAACATAAACAAAGTCATGTGCTTGAATTATTAGACGCAGGAGAGTATACTGGTAATATTGTTGCTCTACCTAACAATAGAGTTCGGGTTACACACCCTGCGTGGTTTGAAACAGGTGAAGGCGCACCAGACTTTAGACCAAATCAACACACTTTCAATTCAAAAGAAGACGTGTCTTATGTCTGGGACACTGATCGTGTTTTCAATAATTTATATAAGGAGACAGACGAATGAAGAAGATGAAGAAAAAAGGTTACGCTAAAGGTAAAACGGTTAAACCTGACTTTTTAGATATTGATAAAGATGGTGATACAACTGAGTCAATGAAAGCAGCTTCAGGTAAAAAAGCTGGCGGTATGATGAAGAAAAAGAGTTATGCCAAAGGTAAAATGGTCAAAGGCGCTGCTAAAGGTGGCATGATGAAGAAAAAAGGCATGGCTGCAGGTGGCATGATGAAGAAAAAAGGCATGGCTAAAGGTGGCATGATGAAGAAAAAAGGCATGGCTAAAGGTGGTAAAGTGCGTGGCGCAGGTATAGCTAAAAAAGGTGTAAGACCTACAAAGATGAGGTAGATATGCGTAGATATTATAAATCTGGGGGTAAGATTTGTCCTAAAGGTAAATCGTGGGCGAAACGAACTTTTGACACTTACCCCAGCGCGTATGCTAATATGGCTGCGTCTAAATATTGCAAAGACCCAAATTATGCTAAAGGTAGTAAAAAGAAGAAGAAAAGCTAATGGGTGAGCTTAAAGATTGGGTAAAACAAGATTGGGTTCGTATTGGTACGGACGGCAAGATAAAAGGTAAATGCGGTACTTCTAAAGATAAGAAGAATCCCGACAGGTGTTTGCCAAGAAGTAAAGCTAACAGTCTTAGCCAATCACAAAGAGCGACTACGGCTAAGAAAAAGAAGCGAGCAGGAGCAAAAGGAAAAACGGTGGTAAAAAATACAAAACCTGCTACAGTACGTTTAGCACATGGCGGTTTAGCTAGGAGAAGAAGATGACTGATAGAGAAAAAGAGTTAAGAGAAGAGTACTTTGATGGCCCAGCTTCTGACAGTATGAGTCTAAAACAATTTTTTCTATCAAAAGGTTTTAACCCTGACAAGTTTAGAGAGGGTGGTTTAGCGCGAGGTAAACGAAGTATTGCTAGAGGGTGTGGCGCTATTATGGAAAAAAGACGTAAGAAAACTTTATACACTTAGGAGACAATTATGGCAAAACTAGAAATTATTTACGCTAAAGATGATGAAAGGGGTAATTCTCGTTATCACATTGGCTCTTACGATAGCAACGGTACTTTAACTATTGTAGACCCAAAATTAAGAAAACATCATAGAGCTTTAACAATTCTTGCGGAACTATCAGGTAAAAAAGATACTTCTGACGCTCCTAAATATAAAAACATGACTAAGAAAGAGTTAGAAGAAACTATGAGAACTCATGGTATTGAGCTAGACAGGAGAAAAAGTAAATCTGTTCTGTTAAAAGAAGTAGAAACGTTTTTCGGAGCAAAATAACTTATGGCTACTTCAGGAACTACAGCATTTGATATGGACTTCACGGAGATCGCTGAAGAAGCTTGGGAACGTGCAGGACGTGAAATGCGTTCAGGCTATGATCTACGTACTGCTCGTAGGTCTATGAATCTTTTAACGATAGAATGGCAAAATCGTGGGCTTAATCTATGGACAATAGATGAGCAAACAGTGTCCATTACATCAGGCACTTCTCAATATACTTTAGCTTCAGATACAATAGACGTATTAGATCAAGTCATAAGAGAAAATTCTGGAAATACTTCTACTCAATCTGATCTCACCATAAGTCGTATTGGTGTAAGTACTTACGCTACCATCCCTAACAAGTTAACACAAGGTAGGCCAATTCAAGTTTGGATAGAAAGACTTCGCGCTGCGCCTAGAATTAATCTGTGGCCTGTGCCTAACAAAAGTTTTACTTTCGTGTATTGGAGAGCCAGAAGAGTAGAAGATGCTGGTAGCGGTGTAGAAACAGCGGATATGAACTTTAGATTTTTACCCTGTTTAGTAGCAGGATTAGCTTATTATATTGCTATGAAAACGCCCGAATTAGCCGAGCGTGTAACTATGTTGAAAACAATTTACGAAGAGCAGTATAGCCTTGCTGCAGGAGAAGACAGAGATAAAACGTCTGAACATTTTGTACCAAGAGTAGGAAGGATATGACAAAAAAGTTTGCATCTAGTAAAAAGGCAATAGCAGAATGTGATGTTTGTGGGTTTCAATTCAAACTACGTGAGCTGCGGAGTAAAGTTGTTAGAGGTAGGGATACTAACATTCTAGCTTGTCCTGAGTGTTTTGATGGTGATCATCCACAAAATAAACTAGGTATGTTTCCTGTAGAGGACCCTCAAGCTTTAAAAAACCCACGCCCAGACTTTGCGGGACGTGATAGTAGTAGGAACGTGCAATGGGGGTGGAATCCTGTAGGGGATGGGAATAATTTTTACGGGTTATCAGTTAACAAACTAGCTGCCGTAGGAGCAATAGGCGAAGTAACAGTAACAACGAGCTAAAATATGAATTATACATCGTTAAAAACTAATATTCAGGATATATGCGAAACATCTTTTTCAGATGATCAGTTAGCATTGTTTACTCAACAAGCAGAACAAAGAATTTATAATATGGTTCATATTGCTGCTATGCGTAATGTTGATAGTAGTAGTTTAACCGCTGGTAATGAGCTGTATACTACACCTGATGGGTATTTATACACTTATAGTTTAGCAATAGTAAATAATGATACTCAGACTTTTTTATTAAACAAAGATGTAAACTTTTTAAGAGAAGCATATCCCGTAACTACAACTGCTAAACGTGGGCTACCAAAGTTTTATGCTTATCACAGCACTTCAGGCAATAAAATAAAATTTATGTTTTCTCCAATTCCAGACGCTAATTATACATTAGAACATATATACGCTAAATATCCAACGTCTATAGTGACAGCAGGTGGCACATACTTAGGAGATAATTTTGATTCTGCATTGTTAAATGCTGCATTAGTAGAGGCTGCTAGATTTCAAAAAAGCGAACCTGATATTATACAGAATTACGATAAGATGTTTCTTGACTCAATTTCTCTATTAAAGAACACAGCTGATGGTAAGTTAACTCAAGATTATTATCGTTCAGGGCAACCAAGAGCAGATGTGAGGTGAGATGGCTTTTACTGGTAATTTTTTATGTACATCATTTAAAGTAGCTCTACTAAACGGAGAAATGGATTTTAGTAGTGATACTTCTCAATCTTTTAAAATTGCTTTGTATACTTCAAGTGCAACGCTAAATGCTAGTACAACAGCTTATTCTACTACAAACGAAATCTCAGGCACAGGCTATACAGCAGGTGGTAATACATTAACAATAGGAACTAACCCTACTAACAGCACTTCAGGTACAGTTGCGTTTTTAAGTTTTTCTGATTCTTCCTGGGCTAGTTCTACTATAACAGCGAGAGGTGCTTTAATATACAAATCGGGTGGAACCGACCCTGCTGTAGCAGTATTAGATTTTGGAGCAGACAAAACTTCAAGCAGTAGTACATTCAAAGTTGAATTTCCTGCAGTATCTGATACAACAGCAATTATACGTATTGGCTAGAAAGGTATAAAATATGGCAAGTACTTTCGAGAATGACCTTCGGCTAGAAGAGATAGGGACAGGCGAACAATCAGGAACCTGGGGCGCTACTACAAATACTAACATGGAGTTGATCGCAGAGGCTTTTAGTTATGGCACAGAGGCGATTACAACAAACGCAGATACTCACGCAACAGTAGTAGCAGACGGTGCAACAGACGAAGGGCGTTCTATGTACTTAAAGTACACAGGCGCATTAGATTCTACTTGCACAATAACAATATCAGCAGGGTCTGCAGGGACTTTTACATTATCGAAAGTTTGGTTAATTGAAAATGCTACCACTGGGGGGCAATCTATAATTATAACTTCAGGGTCTGGCGCTAGCATAACTATCGCTAATGGACAAGTTAAGATGGTTGCTACTGATGGAGCAGGGTCTGGCGGGATTGTTTATGATTTGCTCCAAGACCTAGCTGTACCTGATTTGTTTGTAGATGATGACCTAACTTTACAGTCTGATGGGGCAGTACTTGGTTTTGGCGAAGATACAGATGTAACTCTCACGCACGTAGAAGACACAGGGTTGCTGTTAAACGCTGCTATGAAGGTACAATTTAGAGATTCTGCTATATCAATTAGTTCTAGTGCTGACGCTACATTAGATTTAGCAGCAGATGGAGACATAAACCTCACGGCTGGAGTAGACATAAATATTCCAGCAGATGTTGGACTAACCTTTGGTAATGATGGCGAGAAGATAGAAGGTGACGGCACAGACCTCACTATCGCAGGTAACAACATTAATCTTACCGCTGTAGAAGACGTGAACATACCATCAGGTGTTGGACTTACCTTTGCAACTGCAGAAAAAATAGAATCAGATGGCACTGATCTTTCTATAACTGTAGGTTCAGGTGGGGATATAAATATTCCTGCTAATATCGGATTAACCTTTGGTGATGATGGTGAGAAGATTGAAGGTGACGGTACTGATCTTACTATATCAGGCAATAACATTAATCTTACAGCTGTAGAAGACGTTGTCGTACCCGCTAACGTGGGCATTACCTTTGGAACTGGTGAGAAGATAGAAGGTGATAACACTGACCTTACCATAACTTCTGGGGCTAAAATTAACCTAGCTGCCAACTCAGATGTACATTTAGCCAACAATATAGGAATGGTATTTGGAGATGCTGGTGAAAAGATAGAAGGTGATGGCACTAATCTTGCAATTAACTCTTCAGGTGATGTTAATATTACAGCTACAACTGTTGACCTTAACGGTAATTTAGAAGTCTCAGGCACGATCACACTGGGTTCTGGCGCAGTAATATCTGAAGCCGAGCTAGAGTTGTTAGACGACGTTACTGCTGGTACAGCAATCGCTTCTAAAGTGGTTACTACAGATGCAAATATAGATACAACAGGACAAAGAAACCTCACCATTACAGGCGAGCTAGACGCAGCTACGGGTGACTTCTCTGGCGCAGTGGACATAGCAGGTGACTTAACATTGTCTGCAGGGGCTGATGGGGCTTTAAACTTCAGCGCAGCAAGTTCAGTTAAGATACTAGACAATAATGCTGCATCTTTAGTGTTTGAAGAAGCTGACAACGCTTACATGACGTTTGTTACAACAAATAGCTCTGAAGAAGTCCAGTTTGACGTAAACGTAGATTTAAACGGTGATCTTGATGTGTCTGGCACAGGGCTAGTTACAGGTGTCCTGACCACTACAGCTACACAGGTGGCAACTGGTGGAATTACAAGTGGTTCAAATATTGTTTCTGATACAGACAGCACTGATGATCTCGGTACAAACAGTGTTCGTTGGGCTAACTTGTATGTTGATGGTATTACTGCAACTGATCAAATAACAGCTACTGGATTTACTGGTACGTTAGATGGTATTCTTGGGTCTGGCTCTGCTGCTGCAGCAACTGTAACAACTCTTGATTCAAGCGGTGCTGTTAACTTAAATCTTACTACTGACTCAACTAGCTCAACTTCAGGTGCTTTGATTGTTGACGGAGGAGTTGGCATAGCTAAGAAGTTGTTTGTTGGTACAGACTTAGTTGTTTCAGGCGATTTAACGGTATCTGGTGACGATATTACTATGGGTACAAACACTTCTGGTAATTTGTTAGTAGCAGATGGCACAAACTTTAATAGTATAGCTGTAAGTTCCTTGTCCGAGATTAGCACCGCTGCAGATAATGACGTGCTTATAGCAATAGATACGTCAGGTGGTGGGCTAAAGAAAATTACTAGAAGTGCTATTATTGCTGGTACTGGGTCAAGTGGAGACTTAGCGAATGTTGTTGAGGATACAAGTCCTCAGTTAGGCGCGAACCTAGACACTAACAGCCACAATATACTTATAGATGACGCACATTTTATAGGTGATGAAAACGGTAATGAGCAGATAATATTTCAAACTACGTCATCTGCTGTTAATCAGTTTGACATAACAAATGCTGCAACAGGTAACGCACCTGAGATATCTGCAACGGGTGGTGACACTAATATTAGTTTAAAGATAACACCAAAAGGAACTGGTCAAGTCTTAATAGATGGTAATGTTGGTATTGAATCAGGGCTAATTGACTTAAAAAATGCAGGTACAGTATCACAAATAAAATTTTATTGTGAAAGCTCAAATGCTCATGCACAAACACTCCAAAGCGCACCACACTCAGAGAGTGCTTCAAATACTTTAACACTACCTAGCACTGGTGGTAATGTTAATTTAGTTTCAACAGCTTCAACTGCTACTCTTACAAACAAAGGATTTGGGGATAACGTAAGTTTTGGTGATAACAACATTACTAATGTAGGAGACATTGCGTTAGATTCTATCAGCGCAGATGCTACAGATATTAATGTAGCCGTAAGTGACAATTCTGCAACGGCTCTTACAATCAAACAAGGATCAGATGCTTACCTTATTATAGACACTGCAAACTCAAGTGAGTCTGTTTCTATAGGTACAGGTATATCAGGAACCGCTATAGTTATAGGGCATAGCACTTCAGAAACAACTGTTTCAGATAATTTAACAGTTACAGGCGATCTTACAGTTAATGGTACGACAACTACTATAGCAACTACTAATTTAACTGTCACCGACCATTTAATAAAATTGGGACAGACGTATACAGGAAGCGCAAATGATCAAGGCATAATTATTACTCGTGGTGATGGATCAGATAGTAATACAGCTAATAGAGGTTTTATTTGGGATGAATCTGCAGACGAATTTGCCACCGTGTTTGCTAACACAGAAGCAGGGACTACTACAGGTAACGTATCCATAGATGATTATGCAGATATACATGTAGGTAAAATAACAGCAGATGACGCATCGACGTTTTCTGGCGCTGTTACAGCAGCAGCTCTAACAGTAGATGATGTAGCTGTAAACGGCAAAGTCATTACGATGACAGGCTCTAGCAGTGATACCGCTGTGTTTACAGTAGGTACAAATGGTACGTTAAGTATTGTAACAACAGATGCTGCAGCTGCAGCTGCGAACATTCAAATTACAGCAGATGGCACAGCAGAGCTTGCAGGTACTACAGTTACACTAGACTCTGCTGGAGACATAGAACTAGAAGCTACAAATGATATAAATATCCCCGCTAATGTTGGTTTAACTTTTGGTACTGGTGAAAAGATAGAAGGCGATAGCACTGATTTAACTATAACGTCTGGAAATAAAATTAATTTAACAGCAACTACAGATGTACATCTTCCAAATGATGTAGGCATAGTTTTTGGCGATGCTGGCGAGAAGATTGAGGGTGACGGTACAGATTTAACTATATCAGGTAATAAAATTAATTTAGCAGCAGCTACAGATGTAGTTATTCCTGCTGACGTGGGTATTACTTTTGGTACTGGTGAAAAGATAGAAGGCGATAGCACTGATTTAACTATAACGTCTGGGAATAAAATTAATTTAACAGCAACTACAGATGTACATCTTCCAAATGATGTAGGAATGGTGTTTGGAGATGCAGGTGAAAAGATTGAGGGTGATGGTACTAATTTAACTGTAGCTAGTTCTAATAACCTCACTTTAGATGTTGCTAATGACCTAACTTTAGATGTTGAAGGTAATATTGAGATTAATGCAAATGGTGGCACAATTACATTCAAAGACGCTAGTGCTTCTCTTGGAACTATTACTTCTTCAGGATACTCAGGACTTGCTGGAACAGCTACAGCACTAGCAACAGCAAGAACTATTGGTGGAGTATCTTTTGATGGTAGTGCTAACATCAATCTACCTGGAGTTAACACTGGTGGTAATCAAAACACTACAGGTTCAGCAGCAACTTTGACAACTGCAAGAACTATTAACGGAACATCATTTGACGGTTCAGCAAACATTACTTTAGGTACTGGGTCAGTTACTCATGCCATGCTTGCAGGAGATGCAGTTGATGGCGATAATATAGCAGATGATTCGGTTAATTCAGAACATTACGTAAATGGTTCTATTGATACAGCACATATAGCAGATTCACAAATTACTGTTGGTAAGATGGCAGCTAACTCTGTTGACTCGAACCAATATGTAGATGGTTCTATTGATACAGCACACATTGCTGATAATCAAGTTACGCTTGCTAAAATGGCAGGACTTGCTAGAGGTAAGATTATTTATGGAAACTCTAGTGGAGATCCTGCAGCACTTTCTATAGGTAGTAATGGAACAGTGTTAAAATCAGATGGCACAGACATATCTTGGGGGACTATTGCTTCAGGTGTTGCAGCAGATGATATTACAGCGGGGGATTCAAATGTAGAAATTAGCACAAGTAGTGGCACAATTACTATTGATGCAAAAACGTATACAAAATTCGAATATAATAATACTTTAATAGGTGAATTTGGGTATTCGTCTGGCGCTGGCTATTCTTACTTAAATGTTGGTACCTCCACAGCAAACTCAAACGGTTACATCGGGCTTGGAACGGGTCAAGTTGGGTTTTTTGCTGCTACTACTGGGTCAACCGTAGTATGTAGGTCTGGTGGCACTCCATTTTATGTAGATAGACTAGCAAGTGATGGTAGTTTAATAGATTTTTATCAACAAGGTAGTGGTGAAGGGTCAATCTCAGTCAGTGGGTCAACGGTATCGTACAATGGTTTTTCTGGTCTACACGAAAGCTCTGGCATTTCTGATGATATAGCAGTTGGTACTGTTGTTAGTACAATAGATGAGCTTGATGTTTATTCTGATACAATTCTAGATGTTGAGGGGGAAATTAAGGTTAATAGTAAAAAAGGTCGAACAAGGGCAGACCACGCTAAGATTAAAGTATCAGATACAGAAGGCGACAAAAGAGTTTATGGCGTACTTCAAAGATATGATGATAATGGAAAACCTTTAGTAGCATCAGTAGGGATTGGCTCTATTAAAGTTACTGGTGCTTGTGAAGGTGGAGATTTGCTCGAAAGTAATGGTGATGGCACCGCTAAAGTACAGTCTGATGATGTTATTAGGAGTAAAACTATAGGTAAAGTAACGATTAGTAATAACACAACTAGTGTAAAGCTTGTGTCTTGTGTTTTATATTGTGGATAAAGGATAATAAAATGGCTAAAACAAAAACAATAGACGAAAATGTGGTAAATATTGATGGTAAAGGTTATAAAAATGCTGATCTTAACAACCAACAAAAATATCTTATAGCTCAATTAAAAGACCTTGGCGCTAAAGCAGGAAAATTAAGGGCTGATTTAGACCAAATTCAAAGAGCCTCTGACAGTTTTCAAAAAGATTTATTAGATTCTTTTAAAGAAAAAGCTGAAGAAGTTTTAGATGAGAAGGCTAGCTAATGAAATTAGAAGACGTTAACACAGCTCTAGAGGTACATAAAGCAGTGAGTGAAGAACGTTGGACTGAAATATTAGGGCGTGTTAAGCGCTTGGAGATGGTGTTAATAGGGGCAAGCGGGACGACAATAATACTATTGATCTCTCTAGTAGTAAAGGCATGATGGATGGTTCTTGGAGACATAGTAACTGGTATCCAACTTGTCAAAC
>VMHT01185910.1_pt1 | contig 20746 bp, 35 predicted proteins | sample 4693611 | NCBI WGS metagenome assembly VMHT01 (sample SAMN12280063, study PRJNA550983) | marine metagenome | isolation source: seawater sampled from same location over 5 years 0.02-0.2 micron viral filtrate | place: USA: collected off the coast of southern California halfway between the port... ...
ATGAATATTTCAGGTAATTGGAATATTGCTCAAGGATTTGATATTGAAGGTCAGGCATTAGGTAGAAGATGACCAGAGCAACAAATTATCCAAGATTATCTATTTATGAAGAAGATCCATTAGTTGTAGCAAATGTAGTAAATAATATTCTTGATGGAAAAATAAATTCTACAGGATCAGTAACATTGGCAAATAGTGCAACAACGACAACATTGTCAGATGACAGGATTGGTGAAGATAGTGTGATATTATTTATGCCAACAACAGCAGATGCATCATCGGTAAACATTCATGTTACAGGAAGACAAAAAGGACAGGCAACTTTAAATCATGCAAGTGCTACAACCACAAGATCCTTTGACTACGTCATTTTTGGCTGAGTTTCAAAGGTGCAGGGAATGGATTAAAAATGCCCTGAAGTTTGCACATGACAGTCATTCTCCAGAGGATGTATTGATAATGTGTCAAAAGGGTGATGCCCAGTTTTGGTCATTTAAAGATAGTGCAATTATTACAGAAATAATTGATTACCCAAAAAGAAGAGTTTTAAGGTTTTGGTTGGCAGGAGGCAAATTAAAAACCCTGCTTGAAGTAGAAAAAAAAATTATACATTGGTCAAAGTTTTATTCCTGTGAGGGTGTAGAAATCAATGGCAGACGAGGATGGGAAAGAGTTTTAAAAGACTATCAACCATCAGCAATAACTTTAGTAAAGGAAATATAGTATGAGCAAAGGCGGAAGAAGCGGTCAGCAAACTGTAAATACTCAAGTTTCAGCACCAAGCTATGCACAACCATTTTTAGAATTTGGGTTGTCGGAAGCAAAAGAAAGGTATGATACTGGAGAACCTAATTTTTATCCATTTCCAACAACTGTTGGTTTTGCACCAGAAAGTGAAATGGCTTTAAATATGGTAAGAGACAGAGCACTAGATCCAAATAGTTTAACTTCACAAGTACAGGATGTAGTTGGACAAAATCTTGCAGGTACAAATCCTTTAATGAGCATGGCTTTTCAGCCTGTTGTTGATCAAGTAAATTCACAATTTGCAAGATCTGGAAGATTAGGTTCAGGGGCAAATCAATCAGCTATAGCTTCTGGTTTAGCACCTATGGCATATAAGGCACAGATGGATGCATTAAAATTAGCACCAAATGTACAAAACTTAGATGCACAACAATTAGCACAAGTTGGCGGTGCAAGAGAGGCTGATGCACAGGCACAATTACAGTCAGACATAGACAGATTTAATTTTGAGCAAAATGTAGATGACCAAAGACTGGCAAACTTTTTATCACTAGTTGGTGGCGGTACAGTTGGGTCACAGACAATACAGCCTGTATTTAGAAACCAAGCATTATCTGCATTAGGTGGTGCATTGGGTGGGGCACAACTTGGACAACTTGCAGGGTATCCTGCATATGGAGCAATTCTTGGTGGATTGTTAGGGTATTCTTGATGAGACCAATTGATTTATTATTTCAAGACGAAGTTAGAAGATCTGGATCTAGAGCAAATGAAGGTGGTATGTTTCCGAGAGCCACTTACGGATCAGTACAACCTTTAACACGATCTAAGCCAATAAATATTACGATTGATAAAGGCAATGTAATAGGCAGGCCTTCAAATCAAAACTTACAAAACAATGCATTGATGAACCAGTCAATGACTTCAGGCTTGCTAAGTAATCAATTATTTGATCCAAAAACATTTGGATTGTTAGGTGCATCTGCCGAATTATTAAAACAAGGTGGATACTCAACTACACCAAGATCATTTGGTGAAGGCCTTGGAAAAGCAATGATTACAGGTCTACAGAATTATTCAGCATTACAAAATGCACAAAATAAAGCTAATCAGCCTATAGCTATACCTAAAGGTGGTACTCTAATAGACCCAAAAACCAAAGAGGTTTTATTTGATGGAAGGACAAATGTTGGAGGTTTTTCAGGTACTGGTTTAAATGTAAGTTCATACAATACAGTCCTTGATGTAAACAACCAATTAGCTTCTGGTAAGAAATTTTCAGATTTGCCTGTGGGTTTACAAAATAAATATAAATTGGCTTATGGTAATATTACAAGGCCTACAAGAATACCGATACCTGATGGTGAAGGTGGAACAATATTTGTAGAAAAACCACCAGTAAATACCGAAGGTTTTTTTAACCCCTTTCCAAATCAAGGTGGCACAGATTCAAATGTGTTAGGTAAAAAACCATCTGCAACAGAACTTAAAATTAAAGCAAATGAGCCTAAGTTAATTTCAATGTTAGGCAATCTAAACGAATATATTCAGCAACTTAAAAAATTACCAAGAAGTTCTCAGGTTCAAGGTGCTATGACAATACCAGATGCTCAAGCTACAAGTGTTAGTGCTTTAGCCGAAACATTAAGATTAGACATTAAAAATTTATATGAATTAGGTGCATTAGTTGGTGGTGATTTTCAAATACTTGATAATTTACTTACCAGTCCAAATTCATTTACTGGCCTTAAAATGGGTAAGGACGGACTACTTCAACAAATTTATAGACTTGAAAACACATTAATTAATAAATTAAAATCTGGCGGATATAAAAAAGCCTTGGGAACTGAAACAGATCCAATAAAAATCAATAATGCAAATGAATATAAAGAGGCTCGGTTTGGCTTGTATTACGAAATGCCAGATGGATCAATTGGTTTAAAAATTAGAAAGAGGAATTAATGTCTGAAGAATGGTATAAAAATCTAGATAATTTTGTTATTACAGGCAAAACAGAAAAAGAAAAGCCAACAAGTAGAACTACAGGCGATTTTGCAAAAGACATTAGCAGGGCTGTAGGGCAAGGATTTTCTTTTGGTTTTGGTGATGAGGCCGAGGCATTTGCCAGAGCATTGTATGCAAAATTTATAGATGGTGATGACTTTAATACAGCATACAACGAAACAGTAAAAGAAATAAGAGATGACATAAAGAAATTTAGAGAAGATGAGCCAGTCTTAGCCTATGGATCTGAAATAGCAGGTGCAATACCATCATCAATTGGAGCAGGTGCTAAATTAGCACAGGTAGGAGTAACAGGTTTAAAAAATGCAATTACACAAGGTGCTGTTTATGGAGCAGGGGCAGGTGAAGGCAATCCAGTAGAAAGAGTGCCTGATGCCTTATTAGGTGGTGCTGTGTCTGGTGTTGTATCAAAAGCATTACCGCCTATTACTGAGGGTGCAAAAAAACTTATTAAAGCAGGTACACCTTTGACAGTTGGTCAATCAGTCGGTGGTGGGTTAAGAAAAATCGAACAAGCCTTTAAATCTGTACCTTTTCTTGGAGATCCAATTGTAGAAGCAGAAATAAGAGCAACACAAGGATTTAACAAGACCGCTTTTAAAAAGGTTTTACAGCCATTAGAGAAATATGGGATTAACTTAAATAAAGAATTTAAAGGCTTAGAAACTGGAAATCAACTATACACTAAAGCTGAAAACTTAATAAATAAAAGTTATCAAAAATTAGTACCTAAATTAAAGTTTCCAAATCAATCTGATTTACAGCCAATATATGATGACATCATATTACAACAATCTGAATTTTTGCCAAAACAGATCAGTAAAACTTTTTTAAAGGATATGGATGATATTGTTTATGCAAACTTTAATGCTGATGGTGTTTTATCTGGTCAGGGGTTTAAAAACATACAATCTGGATTAAGAAGTATTATAAGAGATTATTCTAAAGACCCAAATAAAATTACCAGAGACTATGGTAAATCTTATTCATTAGTTTTAGATGCTTTAAATAAAACATTAATAAAAAATAATCCTAAATATGCAAAAGAATTACAAGATTTAGATTTTTCATTTAAGACCTTAAATTTTACTTTAGGTAAGGCTGTTGAAAAAGGTGCAAATAAAGAGGGTACATTTACACCTTCTAATTTGATGAGTGCTATTAGATCTGCGGATGACAGTCTTAGAAAGTCAGACTTTAGAAAAGGCGATGCTGTACTGCAAGATTTAGCTAATGAAGGTCAAGCCTTAAACATGACATTACCAGATAGTGGTACAGCAACAAGATCATTACTTACTACTGGTGTTGGATTAAACACAGCAGGTGCAGGAGTTGGAGCAGATCCATTAGTAACTGGGGTATTAACAGGTGGATTATTGTCTGGTTATTCAAAATTAGGTGTTCCTGCTGTAAGAGGTGCATATGAATTGGGGGTGCCTGCAATTAGAAATGTTCTTTCAGGTGCAACCGCAAACACAGACTTGATTGGCAATGCAGAGGCCTCAGATAACAATATGTTAAGCATTGGGGTTGATAATCCCAAGTTTGTAACAATGCCAGATGGCAGAGTAGTCCAAAGATATTAAATAGGAGATAACATGGCAAAAGACAAAATTACCGATTATTCGGCTACTGCTTCGAGTAATACAGATATTGGATCTGTAAATCTCGCAGAAAACTCAATGTTACCATCAGACGTAAATAATGCCTTGAGGGAACAAATGAGCCATCTTGCAGAAATGAATGCAGGAACTCATCCTTTAGCAGACACAATAACACTTGCTGATCCTGATGATTTGACCAAAAAGTTTAGATTTGACGGAGTGGGAATAAGTGCCAGTAATACAAGAGTGTTAACAATACAAGACAGCGACCTTACAGTTGCAGGTATAAATGTTGCTCAAGAGTTTACAGCAACACAAAACTTTAATGCAACAACCTTAACAGATGCTTCAACAATAGCTTGGGATGCTTCAGCAAATCAGGTTACATCGGTCACATTAGGTGGCAATAGAACTCTTGGTGCATCAACAAATCAGGTTGATGGTGGTGTTTATGTCATATCTGTTATTCAAGATGGAACTGGATCAAGAACATTAAGTTTTGACAGTAACTATAAATTTGCAGGTGGTACTGCTCCAACAGTAACGTCAACAGCTTCAGCAAGAGATGTATTTGTATTCATGAGTAATGGCACAAATATGTTTGAAATAGGTAGGAGTCAAAACGTATCATGAGCAGTTTATTTGGAATAGGTGCAGGTTCAGCATCTACTGGATTTTATAATGGTGTTATAGCTTCCTCATTAAGATTTGATAGGGCAAGTAGTAGTTATCTAATTCAACAAAATAGTACAGCAACAGATTCACAAAAATGGACTTTGTCAGTTTGGCTTAAAAGATCAACACTTGGTGCTGAAGCAGGAATATTAGGAGCTAGTACAACAGCAGAGTATGTAAGATTTGAATCAAATGATACAATTAGATATAGATTATATACAAGTGCTGCGCAAAGAATAAGCATGATTACAAATGCTGTTTTTAGAGATACTACAAATTTTTTCCATTTCGTTTGTGCAGTAGATTTAAGTAATACAACAGATAACGACAAAGTTATTATGTATGCAAATGGCACAAGGCTTTCACTTGGCACAAATACAACAACTTCTACTGATACTTATGATTCTCTTATGAATGCCAATAGTGCTTATTGGAATTTAGGAAGATACTCAAATTACTATGGTGGTTATATGTCTGATGTACATATAATTGATGGACAACAATTAACACCATCAAGTTTTGCAGAAACAAAAAATGGAGTGTGGATAGCTAAAGAATATACTGGAACATATGGTAATAATGGTGCAAGGCTTGAGTTCAAAGGAACTGGAACATCAACATCAACTGGAACTGTTTCTACACCTACTAATATTGGTGATGATTCAAGTGGTAACAATAATCATTTTGATGCAAATAATGTTTCTGCACATGACAGTAATATGCCAGATAGTCCAGAGAATAATTTTGCAACATTATTACATTTAAGGTCTGGAGAAAGTGCTTCTAGTCAAACATTTTCAGAAGGTAGTTTGCAATGGACATCTTCTTCTTATGCTTATAATTCAACTGGATCATCAATAAATATTCCTACGAGTGGTAAATGGTATTGGGAAGTTTATGTTAAAACTGCAGGTTCAGCTTCATCACATGATTTTGGTTTAGGTATTCAAGGTGTTTCTGGTGATAGTATGTCTAAATCAAATCCTGCTACTGCAACTTATGGTGATAGCACAGTCTATATTACAAGAAATGATTTTGGCTCACGAATAGTAAAGAATTTAAGTAATGTTTATATGGGAACTTCTGGAAGTGCAAGTACAGTCAATTATGTTGCAGGAGATATTATTAGTGTTGCGTTTGATGCAGATACTGGCAAAGTTTTTTGGGGTAAAAATAATGTATTTTGGGACGATGATGTAACCACAGATGGCAATCCTTCTAGTGGAACTAATGAAACATTATCATTAACAACTGGAGTAGAATACTTCTTTACATTGCAACAATATTCAAATGCTTATGTAAGTATTTCTAATTTTGGACAAGACAGTAGTTTTGCAGGAAACAAAACTGCACAAGGCAACCAAGATGCAAACAACCAAGGCGATTTTTATTATTCTCCACCAAGTGGCTATCTAGCACTATGCTCAGCTAATCTACCAGACACTACAATAAGTCCAAATCAAGATACACAAGCAGATGACCATTTTAATACAGTTCTTTATACAGCCAATAATCAAACTGCACAAAGTATTACTGGTGTTGGTTTTCAACCAGATTGGTTGTGGTTTAAACAAAGAAGCAGAGCAGATGCTCATGCACTATTTGATACTTCAAGAGGTATTGATAAAGATTTTAGAATTACTACTGATGCTGAATTTGATGATTCCAATTCAGAAACTGCAGTAACTGCTGTTGGTGCAGATGGCTTTACTTTAGGCACAGATGCTCAAGCATGGGTAAATTATCAATCAGATAGCATGGTTTCATGGCTCTGGAAAGCAGGGGGTTCAACACCTACAAAGACTTATAAAGTTGTAGTTGTATCAGATAGCGGAAATAAATTTAGATTTCGAAATTCCACAGACTCTGCCACTTTTGCTCAAAGTGCAGTAACTTTAAATTTACAAGAATTAGGAACTTACACGTTTGATGTAAGCGACAGCAGTATGTCTGGTCATGCTTTAAAATTTAGTACAACATCAGATGGAATACATGGTGGAGGTTCAGAATATACAACTGGTGTAACTTCTTCTGGCACATCTGGTCAAACTGGTGCATATGTTCAAATTACTGTCGCAAGTTCAGCACCAACTTTATATTATTATTGTGGAATTTCTGGACATTCTGGCATGGGTGGTCAAGTAAATACGAATAGTACACATGGCTCTACTAACTTTGATGGAAGTATACTATCAGTTGTTCAAACAAACGAAACATCTGGCTTTAGTATTGTGACTTATACAGCAAATGATACTGCTAATTCTACAATTGGTCATGAATTAGGTAAAGTACCAAAATGGGTCATAATTAAAAAAAGGTCTGGAACACAACCTTGGTTTAATTGGCATACTGGTGACGCATCTGAGTATATGTATTTAAATAGTAATGTGGTAGGTCAAGCAAATCTTGATTTAAGATTAGGAGATGATAGTTCGGTTGTGCTACCTACGAGTTCAGTAATAACATTAGGTAGTCACGATGATACTAATAATCCTAATGGAGCAACCTATGTAGCATATGTTTTTGCAGAGGTTTCTGGATTCAGCCATATGGGAACATTTGTAGGTAATAATTTATTAAATGGTACGTATATCACGACTGGTTTTCGTGTCGCTTTTCTTTTGGTAAAAAGAACAGACGTTGCTAGTGATTGGTTTATGTTAGATAACAAAAGGTCTCCACATAATGTAGTTGGTGGTGGTGGAATAGGACAGTTGGCTTCTAATCAAGCTTATGCAGAAAGCTCTTTATCAACGTATGCAATCGTAGACTTTACATCCCAAGGTTTCAAGTTAAGACATGATATGAATTATGGGTATTGGAATGCGTCAGGTGGAACATATCTGTATGTCGCTTTTTCAGATGGACAAACAGCAAAATTTAGTAATGCAAGATAGGAGAAAAAAATGCCTTGGAAACATAATAATATAGCAATAAAAGCAGGAAAAGCATGGTCTGATAAAGATGGTGTTCAGCACCCTGCAAACTGGATGATTTGGACTGATCCTGAAAAAAAAGACAAAGGTCTAACTTGGGAAGATGAACCTGACACAAGTTTTGACAATCGTTTTTATTATTCAAAAGGTGTTGAAAGAAGTTTGACTGACATTCTTGTAACAGATGAAAAAGGTGAAAAAGTTATAGATCCTATGACTGGTGAGCAAATGGTTCAGACTGGTTTAAAAACTCAGTACATTGCTCAGACAAAGCAAACAGCAAATGATATGTTAGCAAAAACAGATTGGATGATTGTCAGGAATGCTGAAAAGTCTACAGCAATACCTGAAGCCACAACCAAATTTAGAGATAGTGTTAGAACTGCTTGTGCTACTATTGAAACTGCAATTAATAATGCTTCAAATATGACTGAATTTCAGGCTTTGTTTGATGCACCAGTAGATAAAGATGGAATGCCAACTGGGAATGCTCCCATGTATGACTGGCCTACAGAGTAAAAATTGGAGATCTCGGTAGAATTGCTGTGGTCGGCAATTATAACACTAATTATTTGCCCTATGGCTTGGGTTTTTACATATTTGGTCAGGGAGGTTAAGCGTCAGCAAATTTTGTTGAACCGCACACGTGAAGATTATGCAAAAAAGAGTGAAGTTAAGTCAGACATAGCAACTGTAATGGATGCCCTTCACCGCCTCGAAGATAAGTTAGATAAAGTTCTTTCTAAATAAGGATACATAAATGATAGACCCCATTAGTGCATTTGGAATGCTTACATCTGCTCATGCAGGAATAAAAAAAATTATTTCAATGGGCAAAGATTTGAATAGTGCATCCAACTATATAAAAAAATATGCCACAGCCGAGGCAGAATTATCTTTTGGAAAAGAAAGAAAAAAAAAGAAATGGTTTGGCCTTGGTTCAGCTACTTCTGATGCATTAGACATTCATTTTAAAAAAGAAGAGCAAAGAAAAATGCATGAAGAATTAAGGTCAATGTTCATGCTTTATGGCTCTAGAGGCGAATGGGAGAGGCTACAGGCCACCATTGCACAGGTCAGGGCAGAACGTAAAAAAGAGTTAGAAGAGATAGCTAGACAGAAAGATTTGGTAATGAAAGTGTCAGTAGGTGTAGGCCTAGCTGTCATAGGCGGTGTAGGTATTTATTACTGGGCATTATATTTGAAAGGTAGTTTATGAGTAATTTAATTGCACAACTGAAGAGACACGAAGCTGTAGAACTGAAGCCTTATAAATGTACTTCTGGTAAACTTACTATTGGAGTAGGTAGGAACTTAGAAGACATAGGAATTACAGAACAAGAGGCCGAATTACTGCTTTTAAACGACATTGGCAGGGTTAAACAAGAACTTGAGAATGATCAATGGTACATGAACTTAGATCCTGTCAGGAAGGCTGTAATCGAAAATATGTCATTTAATCTGGGATATCCAACCTTAAAAAAGTTTCAAAACATGATTGCTAGTATATCTGAGGGTGACTTTGAAACAGCCTCAAAAGAGATGTTAAATAGTCGTTGGAGTAAACAGGTAGGGCAACGTAGCATTGAATTAGCTGAACAAATGCGAACTGGTCAATGGCAGGATGTTTAAGGCTGTCGTTGTAGCCTGTAGTATGATTATTCCAAATTATTGCATTACATTAGAAAATGTTCAGTATCCTGTAATTTTTAATTCATATGACGAATGCAAAGTAAGGGCATTGGAAATGGCTAGTGATGTTGGTAAATACATGAAGTCATTTAAGCCTACCAGATGGAGATGCCAAGAAGTAAAAGAAGGGAGACTTTTATGATATCTTTAATTTCAGCATTAGCACCAATTGTTGGTGACATTGTAAAAGAAGCAATACCAGATCCAGATAAAAAAAGGGATGCGGAAAACAAAGTTAGGTTAGCTTTACTAGAAAATTCAAAACAACTTGAGGCATCAGCTAGTCAAATTGTACTAGCCGAAGCGAAAAGTGAGAGTTGGATTGCCAGATCTTGGAGGCCGATTTTGATGATGAATATTACCGCCATAGTAAGTGTAAATTACTTAATCTTTCCATTAATAGAGGTAACCACAGGAAACAAAATGATGATACCTCTACCAGACGAATTATGGACACTACTGACTGTCGGAGTTGGTGGATATGTACTAGGCCGATCTGGAGAAAAGGTTGCACAACACATTAAAAAACCATAAAGTGAGTGAATGTGCTTACATTTAGGAACAAACGAAATTGGTGCTTACATTGGTGCTTACATTGAGAAAAAACAAGTAACGTCACCTTCACTTTTTTGGAAAAAACGTCAGGCTCATAACCTGAAGGTCGTAGGTTCAAATCCTACCCCCGCAACCAAAAAGTTTCATAAAATCAATTACTTAACATTAAACCCATTATCTTCGGATAGTGGGTTTTTTTTTGTTTTTAAGCCTGATAACAAATAGCGGTGCTTACATGAGTGCTTACATTGCCGTCAGGTTTATTCCATTTTTTTTCGTTTATATTCTTGCATTATAGGCATATATACTTATATAATATATGTAACATAGATTTATTGAGGAGAAAAATTAATGACTTATCAAATATACAAAACAGAAAATTGGGGTTCTGCTTGTAAATGGGCAGTATCTTTAAATGGTAAAGTTTTGGATATATTCAGAACTAAAAAAGAAGCAAAAGTTTTTGTTAATAGTTTGGAGGTGTAATGATGGAAAAGTTAACTTACAAAAAAATACTTGAAGAATTATCTTGTAAATTTCATTCATGGAAATGGAAAGATTTAATTAATGATTGTTACTCAGATTATTTAGAGGAATGTGATGCTGATTGGCAGACAAATGAGATTAAATGTTTGCCATTAAAAGATTGGTTAAAAACACAAGATGCAGAAGATTTTATCATGAGAATGGTAAAAAGGGATGCAAAATAATGAATTACATAATTAAAGGTCAGATTAGTAAGTATCGTAATGGTCATTATTTATGTGACGAGTTAGACAATTTAGGTTGGGTGTTAGTTAAAGAAAACTCACACCCTAGAGGGTGGTCATTGGCTAGAAAAAGAAATATTTCTTTTGTTAAACATTGGTCACCAAATCTAAAAAATTTGGATAGTTATATCACTAGACATATTCATGAAATAAAGGGGGATAAGTAATGAAAAAAATAGCTTTCATGATTTTACCAAGACAGGATAAATTTGAGGATTTATTTATGCAGTCAGTAAACATTGTGTGTGATCAACTTTTGTTACATTTTGATGGTTGCACTTATTACGAAGTCAAGGGCAGGTCTGTATCAGATCTGCACAAGACTTTATCTTGTGTCAAAATTGAAGTTGCAGTTGCAGAGAAAGATACAAAAAAATTTCTCTCTGTCTGTGAGTTTGCACAAAAGGCCATTGGTTGTAAGCAACTAATGGTTCAACTACCTAGCGGTGAAATTCAATTCTTAGATATGAGAGGATGGGTTGAGTAATGAAAATTAAAATTGTTATAGATGTGGATATTGATGCCAAAGAATATTATGAACATTACAGGGATTATTATGATCCAGATGAGAATAAAAAAATTAAAGATTATCATCAATTAATGAAAAATGACATGACCATGATTGCACAACATCAAATACAAGAATGGGCAGAAAAACATCAATTCAAATCTTTCAAAATGAAAAATAAATTAGTGGGGTAAATTATGTCTAATTATTTTATTAAAAATATTTTTTCTTATAAAGATAGTAAATCAGGTAAAAGATTTGCTTTTGAGTACAAAGTAAAAGATCCAGTTACAGGTATATGGCCTAAAAGATACACAAGGAAATCAAGTACTAGTAAAAAAGATTTGATGCAGGAAAGAAATCAGATTGAGGCTATGTTAAAATCACAAGTCAAAGTTGTACAGGATGCTTTCTTTTCTGACATTGCCTTACTTGCTTTAAAAAACAGAGAAAAGTCAGTTAACAGGGAAGTATTGGGCATACGTCACAGAACTCACCAGAATGATGTAAGGCACATAAAATTACATTTAGATCCTTATTTTGGACATAGATCAATCAAGGACATTACAACTGGTCATATTAATAATTTTATTGAAGAAATGGCCAACAAAGGTAAGTCAGCCAAATTGATCAGACATTGCATCAACACATTAAATATGGTTTTAAAATTTTCAATCAATCATGGTTACATTGCAATTAATCCAAATGATCCTGACAAAAGAATTGAAGTTAGGGGTAAGGATAATGAAAGAGGCGGTTATTCTCATGAGCATATATCATTGCTTATTTCTGTAGATAAAAATGTTTATATGGATTGCTTCATTAAAATTTCAGCTTTTACTGGCCTGTCTGCAAATGAATTACAGGGGTTGCAATGGTCAGATATAAATATTGAAAGCAGGGAAATAAGAGTTCAAAGAACAATCGACAATAAGGGCGGTATGCAAGACACTAAAAGTTACTTTAGAAAAAGATCACTTGGTATACCAGAGGGCATTATTAACAACTTAAGGCAATGGAAACTACAATGTAAATCATCTGTCTGGGTATTTCCAAACTTTAATGGTGAGAAGCCATTTGAGCAAAATGCAATGAGGAAAAATTTAAAGAAGATTTGTGTCCTTGCAGGTGTTCCAGATTATGGCATAGGTGGGTTTAGAAAGTATTTTAATACATCTATGATTGGTGAAGTGCCTGATCATATTAGAAAGGCAAGAATGGGGCATAGCAAGCATTCTAAGACCGCTGAGATTAATTATACAATTGTTGATTTAGAGATGGCTAGAAGTCCGAAGCAGGTAGAAAAAATTTATAATAAAGTTATGCGGAATGAGTAATTTATTTTTTTTCATTAAGAAAGTTAAAAGCAATTGCATTTTTTTTTGCTTTTTTATGAATAGTTTTTAGGAACTCAAATCTTTCTTCATGAGATTTTTTAGCATAAGATTTAATAAAATCTTCCCATTTTTTAACTTCATTGTTTTTTTTCATTTTGATTTTTTCTCAACCTTAAAACATTCGCCTAAAACAATATTTTGCCAGACTGGTTTTTCTCTAGTTCTATAGTGTAAAAATCTGATCTGGCATTCTTTTTTGGTCTCAAATTCCCACCTAAATTTATGAGTATAACAAGCCTGTTTAGGCTCACCATTTACTATCCAAGCAGAACAAATTAAACCTATCGCTTTAAACATCAGGCGGTCACCCTATGAGGCCTCATTGCCCTTACCTTCAATTCATTTTCCATCTTACCAATAGTCTGATCGACATATCTTTTTTCTTTTGATATCTTATGGCTGTATGAATAATCATAGGGATGATCTTCCCATAATTTATCTTTGTATGATTTCATACTTCTAATAAATAATTCTATTTCCTGTTGGGATAATTTTAAGTGTGACATAATTAATCGATCTCCGTTTTTTTGCTTACATGAGTGACTTTTCTGGTATACCTTCCATAATCTTTTTCTTTCAATGCTCTGGGATCGTCTTCAAACTTATATTCATCAGGATCTACTTTTGTCACAGAATAACAAACTGGACACCGATATTGATATTGTTCAGCCATAGGATTTAGCTTCACCTTGCAACGAAAACAAATTTGATCTGGAATATTATTCATTATCTTTTTTAACAGCCAGTTCACCGCCAATTGCACCAAAGCCAAGATTATCAACCCAATTATCAATTATTGTTGAATCATGTGCGGTTCTTGATATTTTTTGCAACTGGTTTAAAACAGCTACATCATGAGGCTTTAAAGGCTCTTTTTCGAGGTCTCTGCCCCATAAATAGGCCTGCCATAACTTAGCAGTCCTGCCAAAATTTACTCTAGCCTCACCATAAGCCTGTTGGCGGTCACCTGTAATTAAATTGCCTGCATCTTTAAGAAAGTTTGATCTAGAATGGGATTTCATCGCCATCGTCTTCTTTTACTTCTTCTTTTTTTTCAACTGGCTTTACTTCATCAACTTTAATTTTTCCTGCAATCCAATTATCATTTTTATTATAAAGATTTGCCCAAAGAATTTTGCCATCATTCAAAACTATTTTGCAGTTCCAATCGCAATGCCAATCTTCGGTCTGCTCTTTATTTTTGTTAATTGAAACAGTAAAATCGTCAGTTCCATATTTGATTAATTTTTTTTCTTCCATTTTATTTCCTTTCAGTTAATGATTTTTTTCTGTCACTAAATAATTGAATGACCTTTTCACTCTTGGGTTTATGAAGTATCCAGAGTTTCTGTAGTTCATCCTCATCAGCATTTGCAATTTTCTCTTTAAGTTCATCAAAAGATAAAGGATCTGGGTCTCCATCTTTATTGAGGAGATTGGAAGACCCAGACTTAGAAGACTTAGTTTTTTTACTAGTGTCTTCATTATTAGATGCCTCATTACCATCATCATCATCATCGAATAGGTATTCAGCAAAATCTTTTTCCATTTCCATATCGACTGTAACCACATCAAGCATGGTTGCACCAACTATCCTGCGATAATAAGTCATAGCTGAAGAAAAAGCCTGTGGATCATTTTTTGCCAGTAGGATTGGAACTCTTGATATTTCAGTCTGACCTGTCGGAATGTGAACTAGTTTGGCAATAAAAATTGATCTAAGTTCACCACCAATTTCAATAAAATCAATATTGCTTTGTAAAACTAAATCAAATTTAGTTGTATTATCAATACACCTTTGGACATGAGGAAGTTTTGCATATGTTGCACCCTTCAAAAAAGAATTTTTTTCAGTCTTTAAAAGATATCTTTTAGCTTCTTTAATCCATCTTTTTTTAGCTTCGTAAAAGCCAATTTGAGGTGATGGATCGTTTTCTAAACCACCAACCATTTTTGTTGTAATATTTCCTATTCTTTCCATAACTCAACTCTCTTTGATTTATTTTTTTGAACTTTAACTTTTACTCCATGCCCAAAACATTCTTTGGCATTGGGTGGTACTAGCTTCTTAATACCATCACAGGCATCCTTAAAAATTTTAGTAGCACCATTTGTCTGGATAATTTGATCTGCAAATGCCTTCCATTTAAGGTCTGTTTCCATACTTATGGGTATTAAATCAGCCTCTGGAATAAACTCTTGAAGTGTTGGCAAATCAATTGGCTCAAAGCCTAGTGTTATGCAATTATAAAAGTAATTACCAAGTTCAATAAGTTCTTCCTGATAGCTTTTACTTATCTTTACTTCTTCCAATCGAGGTGGCTCACCTGCTTTAATAAAAGATAAAAGTCCATACTTAACAGGTCTTTTCAAATATTCTTCTAATAGGTAAGCATTCCAATGTAATTGCGGTGAGTAATATTTGGTTAACCTTGGAATAACATCTTTATACTCTTCATCTTTTTTAGGTCTTCCAAAAGTAAATTTAGCATCAATGACAGCAGTTTCTTCGCCCTTGTAGTAATCAATTGCTCCATCAAGAGTACACCGCATAAAGGGATGTTTTTTGCCCTCTATGACCATCTGGCGGTAACGTATCATTTTATCAAGAGCATTTTCCTGCCATTCAATATTTGCATTTTCAGTAATGTGACCCATAATAACAGGCCATACCATTGTCAGGTCATCTGGCTTTATTTTACCAGTTTTTTCATTATATATTTTATAAACTTCATCAGGCTTGCCAGAAGCTAATTTATTAATGTCTGAGCCACCAATGAAGAGTTTTCTTTTAGACAGATCTTTTTCATCCATCTGCATCGATTTAAAAAAATCAATTCCCATAGCATCTCCTCAAATAATATTGAGAATATACTAGTAGGCATAAATAGGCAAATATTTTCTTAAATATGCCTAATAAAAGTTTGTTCGAGTTCCTGCAATTGAGTGTATGTATAAAATTTCAGAATTTTTTAATATATGCTCTCTTTTAGGATTAATTGTTTCAAATTTCATTTGTCTGTCTGAAATTTCAATTAATTTTCTAAACAGGCCAATCATTTTTCCATTTGGATTAAGTTGTACAACTACAAAATGCCCTTCCTGTGGTTTTATTGAGGGATCAACATAAATTAAATCGCCATGTTCATATCTTGGAGACAACATACTTCCTGATATAAAACAGGCATAAGCATCAATATTTTTGACTAAATAGTCTGGCCTCATTGTATAACTTATAAATTGTTTATGAAGTTGAACACCTTCTCCATTCATAACAGGCATTCCAAAAAGTGGCAGGTCTTCAGTTTGTTTGGCTCTAACACCTACCGAATTAGATTGGTTTCCATGAATAGCATCAATATCAACTTGGAAAAAATTACAAATTTTACTGATGTGATCACCTATTCTGCGTTCTCCTCTCTCCATTTTGGAATACTCAGGTTGTTTCATTTCAATTGCTAAAGCTACTTCACCTTGTTGCATACCTTTTAAATTTCTCAAGGCTAGGAGGTTATTTGGGTATTTCATTTAAATCCTGATGGCTTGTTATTTGCCTGTTGATTATATAACAATATATGCTGTTAATTATATAACAATATATGCCTTCAAGGAAATAGCAAACTTTAAATTAAAAAAAATATTTTTACATTGTAGTTGACATAATTAGACATTATATGCTTAGAATATGCCTAAAAGTAATATGATAATGGTTTTTAGTATGTTACAACATTTAGTATATAAAACATGAAATTAAGTACATATATGGTAGAAAAAGGCATAAGGCAGGTAGACTTGGCAAGGCTATTAGGCATAAACCAGTCATCTGTTAACAAATGGTTGTACAAAAAATCACTCCCAAGTGGCAAGCACATGATAGAAATTTATAAGTGGTCAGGGAAAAAAGTCGGACTTGAGGATTGGATACATGGGTAAGGCTTCTAGGGATAAGGGTTACAGGACTGAGAACAATCTCAGAAAGCAGGCCTTGCTTCATGATGACATTGAATGTTTTAGAGTTCCATTAAGTGGTGCTACGGATGCTATGAAGGGTGATTTGATTCTTAACAGATTTGGCGGTGAGAAGTGGCACATTGAAGTCAAATGCAGGGCAAGTGGCTTTAAAGAAATATACAAGTGGATTGATGGTCATGATGCCTTAGTTATTAAGTCTGACAACAACAAGGCTTTAATGGTTATGGATTATGATGATGCCTTAGAATTAATTGCAGGTCGTAGTTTATGAGTAGTAATGCCATAGCTTGGTGCATGAGGCAGTATTTGGACAACCAGACGGACTGGGCAATTTTGATGAGAATTTGTGACCATTATAATGATTTAACAAAGTGTGCTTACCCATCACAGGATAGGCTTGCAGGTCAGACCAAGAAGTGCAGAGAAACAGTAAATAGACATATTCAAAGACTGGTTGATATGGGGTATATTGAGATTGAAAAAACACCGAATAAGGTTAATAAATATCGATTACCTTTGCTAGAAATGGATGTGACGAAACTGTCACAACCAGATTTGGATGTGACGAAAACGTCACACGAAGATATAATATATAATATATCAGATAATATAATTGATGATATTACATTATCTACTAAGAAATCTAATAACTATAAAGTAGATAATGGCGATACCGCCTCTGTTTCTCCAAGAGAAAAGTTATGGAATATTTATTTGCCTTGGTTTCAAAAACAAAAATCATCAATTAAAAATCATCGTTCTTTTTTAGCCAGACTGATTAATGATGCTAGTGGTGATAAGAAGGCTAATCACGAAAAGGCCTGTGTGGAATTGTGCAGGGTATTTGAGCATTGTAAGGATAATTTAAAATATAACTTATCTGAGTATTTGATGGCTAGTGCAAAGGGCATAGCACAAGCGTCAGGGCAAACAAAAAAAGAATTAAACAGACAAGCCAAGGATATGATTGAAGACTGGATTGATCGTATTTACAAAAAGAGTAAGACCGATGACAGGCTCGTTGGTGAAGATTACGATAAAATTAGGAAGGCCTTTGAAGATGCTTGGGTTCATGGAACAACAGAAATTTATAAAGATAAAAACAATAAACCTTTCTCAGTTCGAGGCCTGAGAGAATATTTCTTGATTTTATGAAAAAGAAAAAGAAACAGAAATATAATATTAAAACTGAAAGAGTTTTGCCTACTCCTGAGTTTCTCAAGAAACATGAAGTCATTGAAAAGCCGACAAATAGAGCAGGCGAAAAAAGATTATACGTTACAGATCAATTGTGGATTGATACCTATTACAAGAAAGATGTAATTAGTTATGATCAATACATGACAGGACAAAGATTGCTTGCCCTTTTTAAGAAGGCAGGAAGGGTGCAAAAGGTTACCATGTCGTTTGATAAGGAAAGAATAGAAACAGGATACTCAGAGACTTTTAATTTTAGTTCTGGGGCCTTTTCAGATTATAATAAACTGAAAAGATTAATGGGAAGTAGAAGTTTTGACTGTGTGCAGGATGTTATTTGTTTTAATTTATCAGCTAAAGAGTGGGCAATAAAAAACAGCCGAAACGTAAAAGCCTCGGCTGAGATATTTAGATTAAGTTTAGATGATCTGGCAGATGCCTTTAAGAGTTTACAATCCTAAATCCATCATCACCAACTTTAGTTTGATAATGTCTTTTTTGAATATGAATATCAACTTCGGCCATCTGTTTTTTATGTTCTCTCATCTTCCTGTTGTAAACATTTAACTTGGGAATGTCAGGATGTTCTTTTTTAATTTCTAAATCAGCATGAGATTTAGCACACTCGTAGTTCAGTAAGTGCCATCTTCTAACAATCATTAGGTCTTCATAGTTTAATAATTTACTCATATTATCACCCATAAAAATGTAAAGAAAACAAACAGCATACCTATACCGAGAGTTTCAATTATTAGTTCATAAAGCTTCATAAAATCTCCTCATTTATTCTTTATAGGAATATAATAGGCATATTTTATATAATAATACAATATTTATTTGACATAGGGGGATTTTGAATTTAATGTTTTTTACAAGATGGATTATTGACGATTACTCCTGATGCCTTAATTGAAAGTGATCGAACATATCTTTCTCCAAAAAGTGTTAGAAGGTCAGGTAGTATAATATCTGGCCTTTTTTATTGGGATGAATTATGCCACGAATGAATGAAGAAAAATGGAATGAGTTTCTTAAAAGAATTGGTGAAGGTAGATCAGCTAGAGATGTATGCGGTAATGATAAGGATATGCCTTCATGGAGAATAGTTTCAATTAAATTAAATGAAGATAGTTTGTTTGCTCAGAAGTATTCACTTGCAATGGAGAATAGAGGGCAAATATATGCCGATAAGATTAGTGACATTATTAATCAGGTAGTTGAAGGAAACTTAGATCCGAATGCAGGAAGAGTGGCCATCGATGGATTAAAGTGGATGAGTATGAAGCTTGCACCTAAGAAGTATGGAGACATTCATAGGATGGAAGTTAAGCATGAAACAAGCTATGTGGATGCATTAAAAGCTGTTGGGGAGATGGTAGATAGTACTACAACTGGTAACGCATTACGCACGCAAGGCACAGAAAAAGAAGAAAAAAAGACAATAAATTAAGGTCGTTACATACTAAGCCTGACGTTTATTGTAGTTAAGTGATTGATTTACTTAGATAACGTAAACTCATGTAAGCATAAATGTAAGCATGAAGGTTTTTATTTAGGGATTTTCTGTTTTACCCCCCCCCTTCGAGACAGGCAGGGGCAGGTGTAAAATATATATACCCCTCATAATTACATTGGTATCTACATGGGGTCTCCCCTTGCCATGTTGGAGGGATAGGGGCGGACTTTTGGATAAAGCTACTGAAACATTATTGAAATTACGAAACGATCCAGTTTTATTTGTAGAGAAGGTATTGAATGCTACCCCCCAGAAGTGGCAGAAGAAGGCATTAAGGGGCATACAAAAAAATGATAAGGTTGCGATCAGGTCTGGTCATGGTGTTGGCAAGACAGCCTTCCAGTCATGGTTGATTTTATGGTGGATGCTTACTCATTATCCTTGCAAGATTGCAATTACTGGAAATACTCAGCACCAGTTACAGGATGTTTTGTGGACTGAATTGGATAAGTGGTACAGGCAGTTGCCTGATGGCTTTAAAAGTCAGTTGGATATTAAGTCGGATAAGATTGCCTTACATGGTGCAAAAGACAGTTATGCGGTATGCAGGGTATCCAGAAGGGAAAGTCCAGAGAGTTTACAGGGTTTTCATTCTGAGAATATGCTTTTTATTTGTGAAGAGGCCTCTGGTATTCCTGATATTATATTTCAGGTTGCGGAAGGTAGTTTATCTACCGAGGGAGCAAAGGTTGTTATGTGTGGTAACCCTACGAGGTCTGACGGATATTTTTATGAGGCCTTCCACAGCATGAGACATCGTTGGTTTACGATGAAAGTTAGTTGTTTGGAAAGTGAATATGTATCCGAGCAGTTTTTAGAGGACATGAAGTCTAAATATTCTGAAGAAAGTAATATTTGGAGGGTCAGAGTGGCAGGTGATTTTCCTGATCAGTCTGACGATGTGTTATTGCCCATGCATTTACTTGAGACAGCTATAACGAGGGATGTAGAGCCTTCACCGACAACACCTGTCGTTTGGGGGGTTGATGTGGCCAGATACGGATCTGACAGGTCAGCCTTGGCCAAAAGAAGGGGTCAGGAGTTATTAGAGCCGATTAAGACTTATTCTGGCAAAGACATTATGGAGATGGCAGGAATTATTTTATCCGAGTACGAGGCGGTAAGATATTCTGACAGGCCAGAGGCTATTTA
>VMHT01064187.1_pt1 | contig 20742 bp, 30 predicted proteins | sample 4693611 | NCBI WGS metagenome assembly VMHT01 (sample SAMN12280063, study PRJNA550983) | marine metagenome | isolation source: seawater sampled from same location over 5 years 0.02-0.2 micron viral filtrate | place: USA: collected off the coast of southern California halfway between the port... ...
CACAGACATACACTCGGGGCGCTCGGTAAGTCCGGCATAAAACCCAGCCGACCAAAGCCTGTGCGAGTCAGAGAAAGGAGGCGGTACGTGGCCCCTTGTGTATGCCTATCAGCCGTGATGGTCCACGTTCGGGTTCGAATCCCGGAACGGCTCTAACACCAAAACTCACAAGTATGTGTAACCAAGTACACTTCTACAACCCGAAGGGTGAGCTTATGTCCACGCAGGACTTTGCTTTCAGCAAGGATGCTACGAAATTCGTGGCACGTAAACTCAGCCTCGGGGTGCGTACAACCGAGTACGTCCGTGGCCGTCTAGCAGACATGAAGCTGGGCGACTTCATCAACGTGGGCTTCACAGGCCTGCAAGTTCACCGCACGGTTGAATTGGCCTACGGCCAGCAAGTTTACCGAGTAGTCTTTGACGATTCATGGAAGTAATTCATTGAAAATGAACAAGTTAGTAACATCATCATCAACATTAGAGCGATTCGAGCAGATGCTCAAAGCGCACGATTGGACACACGTCATGTCAGACGATCACAGCCGCTACAGAGCGGGTGTGGCCTCAGAGAAAAAGCTGCGAGCCTTTGCGGTTGAAATAGACTGCGAAGCATCCCGTGACATGTGGGAGGAGCATGCTTATGCACCGTCATTCACGAAGGGACGTGTGCCAATGGCGTACCCGACAGGCGAAGCGCCCGACATTCGAGACCAAATGATAACCCTCTACGGGAAATAAATTTGGAAAATTGAAAACTTATCCCTATCTTTGGGGCTCATCAAAACTCACATCGTGGAATCAATCATCTCTCAAGCAGCGCTCAAGGCTGCACGCCGAAACCTCCGCATCTGGTACAGCCGTGCCACTCGTGAAGAGATCATGGCTGGCACCGTTTGGTACAGCGAAGCACAACAGTTTGCCCGCCTCATGGCTCAGACCTACACCGTCACAGGTGAGGTAGCCGCTGGTGTCATCTCCGCACTCTCACCCAACAACAAGTGGGAGCGTAACAAGTACGACACCATCCAAGTCTTCGAGGCTATCAAGCACGGCAAGACTCCTGACGAAGTCAAGGTTTGCACCTACAACAACAACAAGTTGAAAGCTTTTGCTATCGCAAGCGGTGACGCTGAGATCTTGACCAAGTCACCCAAGACATACGCCTTTGCTCGCAATGTCGGTGAACTTGATCCAAACTTCGTGACCATTGACAAGTGGCACCTGCGGGCCTGTCAGACTTCGTCTCTCAAGTCCAAGCAGTGCCGGGAGTCTGTCACCCCACACCAGTACAAGGTGCTGTCAGAAGCCACCGTCAAGGTAGCCGCCGAGTTCGGTGTCCCTGCCTACGTATTTCAAGCAATCATTTGGGTTACTATTCGTAACCGTTGGAACTAAAACCCTGAAAACATGGAAGTAATTTTCACGACCTACTGGAACGACACAGACCGCCAAAACGCCCACGCTGAAGGTTGGGACTTGTTCTACTCATCAGGAAGCGCAGACGGCCCATACCAAGTACAACGACTTGACGAAGAAGCCCTGCTTAACGACGATACTTGTGCGTGGAAACTGGTCAAGAACGGAAACAAGCCACACCACGCAAAAGCATTGGCTATCCTAAAGCAGAGCAACCCGCAAGAGTACAATCGAATTTTGAACGCCTAACACGACCCAAAAACCACTTGAATGTGTCAATATTTTACCTGTATTATCTTGACACCATCTAAACATCACATCATGAAAGAAGAAAAGAAAATCACAAAGCGAGTTACCCGAGAAGTGTACGATCCATACTCGGAAGAGAACCGCACCATGCACTACGAAGTAAGCTTCATCCCGAGCAAATCCTACGGATTCTTTGAGTACTACGACGATCTCTCAGGAGGCGAGTACATCCACGCAGAAGGTGGGTTGTGGTTCGAGGATCGAAAGTGTGTAGACTACGATGGTGTCTACCAATTGGACGACATAGTTATTGAATTGTGCCAAGATATGGGCCTAGACATGAGCGAGATAGAATGAACACGAAATTTTCAGAAACCGAGGAGTTTGTACAGAGTACATACTACCTATCAGCCGGAGACGGTAACGCCTTTATGCAGCTGCTGTATGAGGTGTCAAGCGGGGAAGACGTACCCTTCCAAGCAAGAAACGAATTTGTAAAACAATCGATGGATCTTCGATCCGCTCACCTGAATTGAACCAAATGAGCAAAGTAAAAATGCAAACAAGGTTTGGCACTGTCTACATTGACGGTTCCTTCCGTTCTCGGAACGGTAAAGTACACACCAAGACCGATATGAAAACCATCATCGGTCACTACAAAGGTGTGAACCGCATCCACAAACCCATGTCACTCCTGTTCTACACAGATGTGATGAACGGCAAGAGTGCCGGATGGAAGTACGCTGAATACCCTGACCTCTTTTAATTCATTGAAAATGAATAGCTACAAGACACGAGAGCAGATGATGCGATGGCTGCTTGAAGACCTCAAGTTCCTTCATGCTCGACCACACGAAGACTTCGAAGGCTACGAGCTGAATTCCACAGAAGGGATTTGGGTTGCCGCTGAGTATGACGATCCGCAGTACCACATGGACGGATACAGAATCTTTGATTACTACCAGTTCGGTGGCGGGGATTCACCGTATGACCTTGGAGTGCTGATGAAGTTCAAAGATCTTCTGGAGAAGTACGGATGGTACTTGGACTGGAACGATCCCGGCACAGCTATGCTGTTCCCTGACTTCGATAACGAATTAGATCACAAACTAAATCCAGAGGATTACCCATTCATCTAAACGAAAAGATATGAAGACGTTTAAAGACTTAACATTCGAGCCGCATTCGATGCCTATCGGAGACAGACAAGCATTCATCAAATTTGACAACGGGCGAGCCATGTCAGTTGTCACAGGTGCAGACTGGTTCTATACCTCAGATGACAAACCCTACGAGGTTGCGTTCATCAAACAGAACGGAAGGTTGGGCTGCGTATACCTTGACAGGGACAGCATGTCTGTTGCTCTTGCAGAAGACGCAGACCACAACGATGTCGAAGGGTACTGCACCGAAGAAGATGTGACCCTGATTATGAAAGCAATTCAAATACTATAACATGGGACGTACTAAAGACCTACGGGATATTATCCCCTTCACCCCCGGACACTTCGAGTCAATCGAGGAGTTCGCATCAGCTATTGGCTGGAACTTATCAACAAAAGAGCCATCACGTTCAAGTGTTGATTCAAGTCACATGTGGCAAAAGGCTGACTATCAGGCGCTTGTGTATGACCTAGTGCAGTCCGTCTACTACTCTCGAAGGAATTGGGAAACTATTGAGAGTCATGTAGATAGAGTCCTGAGTCAGTACATTGAGGTTGATAAGTAGGGTGACGCTCATTTGCAGATGTCACATTCACCCACTACCTTTGCCAAGTATGCGGCGGTTGCCCACCAAGGCACACCAGAGCACCACTGTTCAAGCCGCTGCTTTGTCTGATCCCTTCGGGGTAAAATAAATTTGGAAATACGGAAACTGTTCCTTATCTTTGTAGGGCCGATTCCGGTAAATCATAACTCACATTCATTCAAAAACAATCACATGGAAAGTACACCACAAAACACCCAACCGCAAGGCCAAGACAAACTGGTTCTCAAGTCTACCTTTGGATCCGAACCGCAAGAGCCAAACCCAGTAGCACCACAGCTCAGCCTGCCTAGTGAGGGTGCAATCTCAGACCTGCTCTCGCATCTCGGACAGGTATTCGGTAACACCGACCTGATCTCAGCAGCTAAGATTGAGCTGGCTTGTATTCAGGATGAACTGCTTAGAAAGCATCAAGAGGTACAGCCTCAGCTGGACTTCAATGACGTAGAACTTAGAACAGATATCCAAGAGATACTTGAGTCTGACCACTGGTTCGAGGAAGTACACATCGGTTTCCCAACAGACATGGAGGTAGATTGCAGCGGCTGTGACATTACTGTTTCAGACGTAGAGGGTGAGGTTGAGGTTAGCATGAGCCAAGGCCAAGCCGAAGTGATGGCAGAGAAGATCATGGACTTTCTCGAAAAAAGAACTAAACATGCTTAAGATTGCAGACCACTATTGCCCAGCATGTGGTGAGCGCAGGGAGGATCTCGTCAGAGATGATGAGGTCATTCCCTGCCCATCCTGCGGCAAGCCAATGCACCGAGGCTTAGCCTCACCAACTCTCTCAGGTATGAACAAGTACGGACAATCACGATGAAGGACAAGTATAAACATGCAGCAGCAGGTGCTGCCCTACTTGCACTCTACGGAGTAGCTATCTCAATCATTTCATTTTTAGTTGGACTGGTAATATGAACGAAGAAACACAACACCTCTACTTCTACACAGCACCCAGCGGTGAACACTGTGTAACCTCAAACGAAATGCTTGCTCACGCAAGATCTATCGAAGGCAGCAGCATAATTGTAAAACAGATAAATTAAAAGGACATGCAAAGCCAAATTGAATTTTACACCCCGAAAGAGATTTCTAAAATCCTAAAAGTCACCACCGCAACCATCAGGAATATGATAAAGCGAGGAGACTTGAGGGCAGTCCAGCTGAAAGGAGGTCGTGGCATTTACCGCATCCCAACCTCAGAGCTCGACAGAATTATGGTAGATACCTCGACACCCGAGGAACAAGTCAGTTCAAAATCTGTGTTTGCGTCTCACAACTTCCCGCCTAGACCCCGTCTAGAGGAGCTTCTTTCGGTTTACATGAAGGGAATACCAACATCTCCAGTTCATGTGACTAAGGAAAGCAAGCTTCGAGATGTGTTCTTTGGTAGCGATAATTCTCGCCGCTCAAAGATTCTCAACAAAAGAATCCACGGAGTTTTCTTCAAATGCGGAATGCACAACATGACCGTGCTTGCGTTTACCCAGACCTACAGGGCGATGGATCTGTCAAAATTCCGCAGTTTCGGAGCCAACTCTGTCGAAGCTGTATACGATGCAATCTACACACTGGATGACTAACGAACAAGCACACAGGATTATTGAAGAACGGCATGGCGATTCTGACAGCAAGTCAGCGCAGCTTGCCTACATCTTTGCGATGGAAGACCTTATCTCACTCGACGTATCCGAGTGGGTGGAGACAGAACCGGAAGCCCTCATGGGAGACTTCCTGAAACACGCAAGGAAAGTAATGTCAGCTTACATCGAGGACAGGCACGGTGATGACCCCAAGACTGTTGAGGCACTCGATGACCTAAAGAACAGAATGCTCAGCACTGCTGAAGCAATGGTCACATACATGGACTACTGGTGGGCAGTGAAGAAGCAGGTCGGCAACGGCTGACCACTGAGGGGCGCATGGTGTGCAGGGAGATCCTGCAACAGGTTCTTCTCTTCGATGTGAGACCTTGAGAAACAAAGCCCTTCTTCTGCTCCCTTAGCTCAGCTGGATAGAGCAACGCACTTCTAATGCGTAGGTCATAGGTTCGAATCCTATAGGGAGTACTAACTCTTTGCTTGAAGATAAACAGTAACAAAAGTAAGTGGGATATAAGTGCATGGTAACTGATGCTGTTACCCTCCAGAATGTTACAAACTACATTTCAGAGTAGTTGTTGTTTATTGGATGATGTATTAAGAAATAATCCCTTGAAGAGGTGTAAATATTAAACTTATACATTCCACAAGACTGAAGGTGGAGCAAAGAGTTTTTGTCAAGGTGGCGGAATTGGTAGACGCACGTAGGCATACGATTAGCGGTTGGAGTCCGCAAAGTAGGAGGCATCCGAAAAAAATGATCTAATGCAGGTTCGAATCCTGCCCTTGACACAATTAAACCAATAGAGAGATGAGTAAAGAACAAGAAATTTTAGAAAAGTATAAGGCATTACATATAGGTGGTGTTAGCGTTTCGTTACCATCAGTTGATGGTGCTGGAATTATAGCAGTAGATATTGCTGAAACATTTACAATAATGACAGCACAAGAACAATCCTTTTTTATAGCTGGGTTCTCTGAATGTATAAAGTATTTAGAAATGCAGAGTAATGAACGCTAACCACCCAACAACGACAACCCAAACCAATAGAGAGATGATTGACTCACTGAACTTTACTGAAGATCAAGTCCACATTGTATCACGCATCCAGAAGCAGTCCTTTGAGAGTGGGCTGGTCTGGGGTGTGGTGTACAGCATAGCCGGGATCATTGGGATAATTGGAGCCGTCTGTGCTGCCACCCGATGGGGACATTTGCTCTTCTAAAATTTGGAATTACGTAAACACTTTAATACATTTGCATCGGCACATGAAAGAAGCAAGACAGGACATCCTAGATGCCATCAAAATCTACTACAAGGAGCTCGGATTCAGACGAGATAACTCCAGAGTTACACATCAGGCTCAGGCCCGAACCGCACTATCCAACGTCATGCGAGAGTATGGTATGACATACGAAGAGATAGGGGTTTATGTGAACAGAGATCACTCCACTGTTGTCCACCACTGTAGGCACCACGCTGATGAGCTCAGGACGTGGAGCGGATACAAGAGTGCCTACGAAAAGTGCAAGGCTATCGTTGGGTCAGCACTGGTGGGTGACCTCGATGATATAATCGCCTATCTGAAGGAGAAGCAAGATGCTTTGCAAGTACAGATTGACGAATACCTCAAGAAGAAACAAGAAAATGATGCGAGGATTAAAGAGTTGGCTGCGGACGGCGTTGAGATTGGATGACGTATACGTTGTCCACCTAGACCGTAGAACAGAGCACAACCAAGTACCAGCAGAAGTCGCTGGCGTTTTCACCTACGAGTCTGATGCGATTGAGTTCGCAGAACACTATAACAAGTACCTCACAGATGGTCTGATGCAGGCACATGTAACAAAGCAAATCACAATTTAATGAGTACCTACAAGTTCAAGACCACCAAGATCAAAGGCAAGGACTACGTCGAAGTAAACGAGCGTATCAAGTTCTTCCGTCAAGAGGATCAGTACAAGAACTGGTCTATCCAAACAGAGTTCCCTATGATCACCGAAGATGAGGCGCTCTGTCGATGCACCATCACCAACGATGCAGGCATGCCCATAGCACAGGGACACGCTCACGAGCTCAAGGCTAACGGCATGATCAACAAGACCTCCTTCGTGGAGAACTGTGAGACATCAGCAGTGGGTCGTGCGCTGGCTATGCTCGGTATCGGCATCGACATCAGCATTGCTTCGGCCAACGAAGTTGAGACGGCTATCGCTCAGCAGGATGCCAAGCCCGCAGCCAAGAAATCTATCGGCAAGCAGATCCAAGAGACTGCTGACGATCTCCGCGAGAACATCATGGATAAGGCAGTTGCGTACATCAAGTCGCAGACTAACAAGCAGAAAGCATTCGATGCTATCGTCGAGAAGTACGGTGATGCTCTTACTGCTAAGCAGAAGACTGGGCTGCAAAAGTTTGTGCGATGATCCTGTCAGCACAGCTGCACGAGAGGTACGATAAGGCTCACTTGTCGTACTCCTCTATCAAACAGGCTCTGGCAGACATGGCTCAGTTTGACCGCTACATGAAGGGCGAGCTACGCTACACGTCAGATGCTCTGAACTTCGGGACACTGTATGACATGCTCTTGTTTGAGCGTGACAAAGCAATGGATATGTACATCGTCATGTCTAATGATAAGATCCTCGATGCTTGCAGCGAGAAGACACGCAACTCAAAGCGTCCTCAGATGACCAATGAGTTCAGGGATCGCAAGGCGTTTATGGCTGAGCAAGCTTCAGCCTCAGACAAGATCCTGTGTAGCACAGATGACTGGAAGATGGCGAACGAAATGATCGAGCGCCTTCACGAGTGCGGCCTGATCCGATCCCACATGACGGGTGATTATCAGGTGGAGTTCAACGAAGACATCCAGACATCTGTCGGACCTGTTCGGGTCAAGGGATTCCTCGACTGCCTTGGTGATGGGTACATCACTGACTCCAAGTCAACAAAGTCTGTCAGTAAGTTTCGGTATAGTGTCCGTGACTTTGGGTATGACATCCAAGCGTACATCTACTCGACTGTCTTTGGTATCAAGGACTTCTACTGGGTGGCGCAAGAGAAGACCTACCCCTACCTACCTGCTCTCATCAAGTGTACAGAGAACACCCTGTTCACTGGTGAGATGAAGTTTCAAGATGCGGTCAAGCGCATCCATAAGTTCCTGAATGAAGATGAGAAACCAACCATCTTCTTCGAGGAGTTCGAAGTGTAAATTTTTAAATTCCCCAATAAGATGAGCGACAAAAAGTACGACTCGGAATTGATCGGATGGGTTGATGATCCCGTCTACAACGAACAAGGTGAACTGATCAGCTGGACTATCAAGCTGAAAGATCACGAATTGAAAGACATCATGGACAACTACGTCACACCTCGTGACGAGAAAGGTCAGGGCGGTAACGCTCGTATCAAGTTGTTCATGAGCAAGAACGGCAAAGCCTGTGGCTCTGTCTACAACTTCAACAGCGAAGCTGCGAAGGAGAGACGAGCGGCTGCAATGGCTCGCCAGAACGAGCAGTCGGACGGAGATCTTCCGTTCTGATTTTGGTTTATGTTAGGTATGAGACCCCGCTTCGGCGGGGTTTCTTTTCCCCTATATTATGGATGAGTCACCGATGATATACTACATGATCGTGCAGCTCTCGTACAAGAAGAACCGCAGCACCTTCAGCGCAAAGGAATGGGTGGTCAGTATCCACGATACACCCGGAGGCATCATGAACAACGACAAGAAGATGATGCGTATGCTAGAGGAGAGACTGTACGGTAAGAAGTACAAGAGCAAGAAGCAGATCATGATCAAGAAGATCTTAGAGAAGACACCCCTAACACGTCAAAGTAAACAAGCATTGAAATGAGTTACGATAACATAAACCCTGATCACTACAAGCAAGGAGATAAAGAAGTCTGGCAGATGATGATAGACTGCTTTGGAGAAGAAGCATACATCAGTTTCTGTCGCCTGAATGCATTCAAGTACCGGATGAGAGCGGGTAGAAAGCCCGACTCGAATGCCCACGACGACTTTCATAAAGCGCTTTGGTATGAGAAACAAATCGAAGAGCTATGCAAGTAACATTCTTCAAAGACATTAAAGCGCCTGACGAGCCACACCATGTTGATGTGACCACGGCGCTCAACCGTATACGTGATGGCAAGAGCAGACATCAGATCGAAGAGTACAGAACTTCGGGGGACAAGTCCCTCAAGAACAGCCTCCCGCTCGTATGCTTCAGCGGTGAGTTCACTCGCAGAGCAGATGATGCATTGTTCGAACACTCTGGACTCATCGTCTTGGACTTCGATCATGTGGACGTTAACGAGAGCAAGGGCTTTGTCGGTGCTGACGATCACGTCTACGCTTGCTGGACTTCACCATCTGGTGACGGACTCAAGGCACTCGTCAGAGTCACCAACCCAGAGCGGCACCGTGATCACTTCCGAGCGCTCCGCACATACTTCGAGAAGCAGTACAACCTAGAGGTTGATGAGTCAGGCATCAATGAGTCTCGTGCATGCTTCGAGAGCTATGACCCTGAGATCATTGTCAACCCATCGAGCCGACCCTTCGGTGCCTTTGCATCTGAGAAATCAGAGAAGCAAGTAGTCGAGGTTACTGGTGAGTACACAGACTATATGAAGCTCAACCTCGCTGCACGTATGATACGTCAGGCAGAGGACGGGCAGAAGCACGCAACACTTCTTGCAGCCGCGAGACTGTGTGGTGGATTTGTTGCTGCCGGACGCATGGAGGAAGAGGAAGTTATCAGAGTTCTATTCCGTGAGATAACCAAGCGTGACGTTGATGACGAGCAGCATGCCAGAAGAACGATCATCGAAGGGATTGAGAGGGGTAAGCTGGACCCCCTGCGTGACACCATCGACGCAGAGCAGGACGCAAAGCGTGATCTCCTGATCAATGACGGTGACATGTCGTTTGTCTCATCAGATGATGAGGACTTCCGTTGGATCGACGACTACGCACAAGGCAAGATCGAGGTAGGGCTGGACACTGGTGACGAGAACTTCGACCAGTACTTCCGCTACAAGAAAGAGTTCCTAGTGATGAACGGGCATAGCAACGTGGGCAAGACTACAGTCGCCCTGTACCTGATGGTCAACGCAGCCATTCGTCACGACTGGAGATGGGTGGTGTACTCATCAGAGAACAAGACTGCCTCCATCAAGATGAAGCTCATGGAGTTTGCTTGCAACAAGAAAGCCGGTATGATGTCATACGCCGAGCGTAAGTTCGCATACAAGTGGGTGCAGCAACACTTCACTGTCATCAGCAACCGTGAGACCTACACCTACACAGACATCATGGTTTTCTTGGAGAAGATCCTACGTCAACAGGATGCAGATGCTGTATTCATTGACCCTTACAACTCACTCAAGGTTGACCCCGGCAAGGTGAGTGAGCACCAGTATCACTACGAAGCAGCGTCAGAGTTCTTGACATTCAGCAACAAGCATGACGTTGCAGTGTGGCTCAATGCCCACGCAGTGACCGAGGCTCAGCGCCGCAAGGGTGATGACGGGTTGCCAGTAGCGCCATTCGCTGAGGACACTGAAGGCGGTGGTAAGTTTGTTAACAGGGCAGACTGCTTCATCACTATCCACCGTAAGGTCCAAGCTCCTGACAATGACATGAAGCGCACCGCAGAGATCCACGTTCGCAAGGTGCGTGAGACGGAGACCGGAGGTCAGCCTACACCGTGGGATGATCCTGTTCGATTCCGCTTCAATACACAAGGCACAGGCTACCGCTTGACCAGCACGTTCAAGGAATTGTACGATCCAATCGAGCACATTCCAGATGAGCAGATGAGAATTACTATGGAAATGGAGAACTTTTTCATTGATTAAACCGTACCTTTCCATGCATGAAAAGACGAAAGGCGGGAACGACCCGACGAAAGTCTGCTAAAAAGCGACAGCTAGGAAAGTACAAGAGCGGATTAGAGAAGAGTTGTGCGGACTTGCTTAGAGAATCTAAGCTCCCATTCAACTACGAAGAGAAGGAATATGTTCTCGTAGACAAGTTTAGGTTTGAAGGCGTGTACCACAAGATGACCGCCAAGAAGAAAACTCTTACCGACCGAAGCAACAGCATGGTGCTACCCATCAGGTATACACCTGACTTCGTAGCCAAGGATGGGAGCTGGATCATTGAGACCAAAGGGTACACACCTTCACACCACGACTTTCCTATGAGATGGAAGCTGTTCTTGAAACACCTTGTTGAGCTAGACGAACCACTACCAATGCTGTTTATCTGTAAGAACACGCAGCAAGTTGTCGAAGCAATAGAAATAATCAAGAATGAACGATCTAAGTGAGAGACTGTTCGCTGCATGCAACCGCATGGGGCAAGCAGTTACAGAGTTCTATGATGAGATCCACCCTGAAGGGGAGCCGGATGTCAGCATGGAAGATCTCGGTCACCTCATACACGACCTGAAGTATTACATCAGGCTGGAGCTGGACCTAGTTAAAGAACTGTTCAAAGAGAAGGATGAACTGGGTTGAGGTAAAAGTCACCGATGAAATCCTAGAACAAGCACAAGTAATGGCTGACCGTATGGGTGCTATCAAGAATAGCATTCGCAAAGGTCAGGGCAATCTTGCTGGGTTCATTGGTGAGCTGATCGTTGAGCACTACATCGGAGATGTTCAACTTCATTCTACGAAGGACCACGACATGTGGTTGTTTCCCCTGTCTAATGATCCGCTTTCTGTAGACGTTAAGACTAAGCAGAGAACGGTGAAACCCCGTGGCGAATACACCTGCCACATCGCTGCTACTAGCGAGCACCAGAGGTGTGACATCTATATCTTCTGTCAGGTAAACCTGAAGCCAAAGCTACGAGCTTGGATACTCGGGTGGATGCCCAAGGAGGACTTCATGGAGAGGTCTGTTGCACTTAAAAAAGGTCAGTCTTTGAAGGACGTTGGGTACAACGATGACGACTTCAAACAAAAGGCTGACGGTAATGTATTGTTAATTAGCGACTTGCGAGATATCAAAGATATACCGTAAATTAGTCGTCCCTTTTTTCACAAAACTTATGACTCAGAAACAAACTATCCCTTGGGGAGAGGTGGGCTACCCTACCTTCAAACGCACCTACTCTCGACCGTTGAAGAACGGCAAGACAGAAGAGTGGGGAGACACTGTAGAACGTGTAATCGAAGCTTGCAACAAGCAGCTCAAGTGTGGATTCAGTACGCAAGAACAGGACGGCATCCGTGAGATGATGCTCAACCTGAAGGGTACTGTAGCTGGCCGCTTCCTGTGGCAGCTTGGCACCAAGACTGTTGATAGGCTTGGCCTACCGTCATTGCAGAACTGTGCCTTCACTGTAGTGGACAATCCGGTTCGTCCATTTACTTGGGCCTTCGAGATGCTGATGCTTGGATCCGGCGTAGGATTCAACATCCAACGTGAGCACGTATACCAGCTACCCAAGGTGAAGCGTAAAGTGAAGGTCACTCGTCTGGATGAGAATGACGCTGACTTCATCGTGCCTGATTCTCGTGAGGGATGGGTGGAGCTTCTGGATCGTGTACTCAGAGCAAGCTTCGAGACTGGTAACAACTTCACCTTCGCAACTCACCTCATTCGTGGTAAGGGATCTGCGATCAAAGGATTTGGAGGGACAGCCTCTGGACCAGAAGATTTGGTGTGGGGAATGCTGGAGATCAACCGCATCCTCAACGAGCGATCAGGGAAGCGTCTGCGCCCTATTGATTGCCTCGACATCATGAACATCATCGGGAAGATTGTAGTGGCAGGAAACGTCCGCAGATCAGCTCAGATTGCTATCGGTGACCACGATGACTTGGAGTACCTGAGAGCTAAGCGCTGGGACTTGGGTGGTATCCCAAACTGGAGAGCCATGAGCAACAACTCTGTTGCCTGTGAGGACATCACCACTCTGCCCGATGAGTTCTGGGAAGGTTACAAAGGTAACGGTGAGCCATACGGTTTGATCAACCTCGCCTCTTCACGTATTCAAGGACGTACAGGTGAGACCCAGTACCCTGATCCTGATGTGATGGGGTATAACCCTTGTGCTGAGCAATCACTTGCTAACTTCGAGACCTGCTGTCTGGCTGAGATCTACTTGCCAAACATCGAGAGCAAAGAAGAACTCAAGAAAGTTGCTACCTTATTGTACAGAATCAACAAGCATAGCCTCGCTATCCCATGTGCTGTCAAGGAGACCGAGGATATTGTACACGCTAACATGCGTATGGGCATTGGTGTGACAGGATACCTGCAAGCTACAGATGAGCAACGTAGCTGGTTGTCAGATGTATACGTCCACCTTCGTGCATACGATAAAGAATACTCTTCTCACCATGATTTTCCTGAATCAATTAAGATCACTACAGTCAAGCCAAGTGGAACGCTGTCTCTACTTGCTGGTGTTACTCCCGGAGCTCACCCCGGATACAGTCAGTACTACATTAGACGAATCCGAATGGCGGCAGATAGTGAACTTGCATCGGTGGCTAGGAACAATGGGTATTTCGTAGAGTATGTAAGAAACTTTGACGGCACAGAGGATCACTCTACTGTCGTTGTCGAGTTCCCCTGCCAGTTCCCTGCTGGAACTATGTTCGCTGATGACATGACTGCCATCGACCAGCTGAACGTAATCCGCAAACTGCAAGCAGAATGGAGCGACAACTCAGTATCGGTGACCATCTACTACCGAAAGGAAGAGCTCGACGCAATCAAGGCATGGTTGGTTGTCAACTACGTGAACACGAAGTCTGTCTCCTTCCTCCTACACAGCGACCACGGGTTTGATCAGGCTCCTTTGGAGGAGATCACCGAGGCTCGCTACTTGGAGATGAAAGAGAGCGTGACTCCGATCACGTCACTTGACAACCTTAACATGGATGACATTGACATCGCCGATTGCGATACAGGAGCATGCCCAGTAAGGTAGAGCAAATGGAGCTGTTCGCAGAGCATGAGTGCTACTATTGTGGTACTCATTGTTCTGCGAGCTACTGCTCCGAAGAATGTTTAGATAAAGACCTACCGTTTTGAAACGGATAGATCAGTGCTGGATTAGCCAGCTTTTTTACTTTGATCCCTTACGGGTTGAGCCTTGGCGCTTTCCTGAAGGTGACGATCCTGAACCAGACTTTGGGGTCACTACATTACCGGAAGCTCTCAACTGTCTATCTTGCTCAGCCTTTAGATCCCTAAAAAGTTGATCCATCCCAGATCCAGTTCTTGCTCTCGCTTTAGCGTTTGCGGCCTCCCGCCTCTGCTGCTCTGCGGTAAAATCAGCAACCCTCTTACTTCTTGCGTCTAAGCGCTTCTCAATCTTGTCAGCTTTAGCGGCTAACTCTTTAGCCGCTTCCATATCACCAGCTTCGAATGCTTTCTCCGCTCTTCTTTTAATGGACTCAACTCTTTTTCTATTGAGAGGAAGCTCACCGCCCTCATCGTATTTCTTTACTGGTTTCATTTGTCTTTCTTTACAGATGCGCCATAATAGTACGCAAAGATATTCCCAATCACAACGCCTTCAATCATACCCATCAGGTGGATGAATAGCTCATTCTCTCGCACAGATTCGATGTATACGACAGCGTAGATTGTGAACACGAACGACAGCAATCCTACCATTCCAGTAACCATCATCATCCAGTCTACCTTTCCGGTAGCCTTCACCACCTCTATCTCACGCTGACGAGCAGACGCACGGTCAGCAGACTCCAATTCAAATGCCATCCTAGCAAACTCAGCCTTCTGTGATGGCTCCAAGTCTGGATCACCTTGAATCAGGTTCTTCACCACACCAAGAGCGCCTTGATCTGGCAGCAGATCTCCCACTACATCAAGCACCTTGGGAGCGTTGGTTCCTAACCACGCCCCCAGCTTAGTGTCTTTGAACTTCTTCTTATTCTTCTCTGCCATCGTAGATCTCTTGCATGATTCTAACTAGCTCGATAGAGTGAGGTCTCAACTTGCCTCTTTCTATTTCTATCTGGCTGTTGTAATTCTGGTTCAACTCATTGAGAGCTTCCAGTTTTTCCTGATCGCTCAGTCTAAAGTACTTTTCACTGGTGATCAACTCCTCTATCTCTGCGTATCTATCTTTTCCTGACACGGCCATGAGTCTGTTCAGTTGCTCAGTGTTGAGGTACACCTTCTCATCCAAGAACGCTCCGTCCTTCAGGAAGTTCAGATCGTCAAGGCCAGCACGCTTCAGAGCCATCTTAGCTTTTCTGGTCGTCATGTTTGGCACATTGATCTTTCTCTTCTGAGCATAGCCCGGAGTACCAACCACATCAGGTACAGCCTCGAGTTGCTCGAACAGTCTGAACATCTCCTGTGACACATGATCGTCTTCACCCTTTCTCAGCTTAGTGATATCGAACAGCTGGTAAGTCCAACCCATGTTTCCTCTTGGGTTCTGCTCGATTGGTTGGCCCTTCCAGTTCACTCTTACAGGGATGTCTGTTGCACCGAAGGTTCTGTCCTTCACGATGTACTCCAGTCTCTTGTACAGTCTCTCGCCGTAGCTCATATCCTTGGTGATACGAGTGTCAGGAAGGTACTCTCTCTCAGCTCTGTGCAGAGCGCTCAAGGTATTCGGGAGCGGGATGGCAGATACAGACTTGAATGTACTAGCCAACCATCTTTCAGATGCGCTAGAGAAGTCATCAGGATCTGTCGAGGTCAGGATCTCCATGAAGTTGTTTACACCTTGCAGGAACGACTGATCCATCATGTGTGAGATTGAGCTGAATGGTCCCAATCCAAATGAATCTGTAACTGCGTGGTGCAAGAAGCCAAAGTCCTCGTACTCTCTGCTTCTGATCTCGTCTCTGTCTGCACCCTTTATCATGGCACCCATAATGGTGCCCGGAATACCCAGCTTGTTGTAGCTAATGAACTGATCGTCAGGTCTTTTCTCTGTGCTCTCACCGTTTATCCATCTTCTCAATCCTGAGATGTTGATAGAGTTTGGTGGGAACTGATCGTATGCCAAGTTCTTCTCCTCATCCTCATTCCACTCTACGGCACCTGATATCAATCCTTCTTTGATCAGGACCATTGCGGTCTGAGTAACCATACTTCCTACTACGATCTTTCCGAAGTTCTGGGCTGCTGATCTAGCATCCTTCTTCTTCAGGTCGCTCATGATCCTCACGCCTGCCACGTATGGTGACACGAATGTCAGCGTATCCATCAGGATGTTGGCTGGGGTGCGAACGTATGGTACAGATGATCTCACGAGGAACTTACCTACAGCCTCACCGTTTACTCCCGGCAGCACACCGAATCCTTTCGCAAGCATTCTTTGCAGAAAGTTTATTGACTGCTCTGCAATCTCAGAACCTGTTGTTCTTTCTTGGTAGGTCAGCTTTCTACCTTCACGCTCAGCCAGCTCTCGGGCTCTCTTGTCTGGATACTTAATAAAGTTCTTAAGTGCTTGACCTTCAAGACCTTGAGCTAGGCCAGCTTGGTACAGCTCGATCCCTTCTACGCCCCTGCGGAATGGTGTATCACCGAGGGACAGGAATCGGAACATTGTCTCAGCTGGAATACCAAGCGTACCTTGTACGAACAGCTTGACTCGTTGGCTTAGGCTTGACCTACCGTCAAGACCCATAGGCAGGTCTCCCTTACCCATCGCAGCTTTCAGTGATCGGAATGGAGCAAAGCCACGCTCTACTCTCCACTCAGTTACGTCTTTAGTCTGTCCAGTATAGATCTCATCGAGCGCCTCTACGAATCCAGAACCGAACTTACGTATGCCATACATGTAAGCATTGAGCGAATAGTTTCTCTTGATCGGAGAGTCAATGCCAAACAGGTTGATCAATCTCTCTACAGGAAGCGCTATCGCATCCACAACACCTTTACCAAGTGCGTTGATCATGTTAGCACCCACGTTGGTGATCTGTGACATTGGGGTCAGCAGGTTACCTTGGATGAGCTGCGTGAGCAGGTCGCCCCAGCCTTTCTCGATCACTGCGTTCGCAAACGTATTCAGATCTCTCTCAGCCTTGAGAGCCTGATCAGTAATGCTCTTCAACTCAGTCTCTACATCCTCACCAGCGATAGCTCGCTTCATAAGATCTTCGTGCTTCTGGTGAAGATCAAACAAAGTGGTAGTCATCTGGGTCAGTCTTTTCTTCTGATCGTCTGACAAAGTGTTACCTCTTCGCTCAACTTCTTTCATGAAGATCTGGTACATGCCCTGAGGGGTCGAGCTCTTGATCTCTCTGAAGTGTCTCAGCAGTCGTCCAGCAGTTGTCCCAATCTTGGCGGCTTCTTCTATGAGGCCGGGGATTCTGTCGAGATCACCGTCAGCTACCGCCCTTGAGATCAGCTCGTTAACTGCAAGCACACCCAAGTCATCGTTTCTGTTCTGAAGTCTACCGAGAGCATCATTAGTCATGATGTCCACGAGCTCCTGAACACTCATTGACTCGAGCTTAGCTCTCGCATCCTTGAGGTTTTGCTTTGAGATGTAGTTCTCTGGGTTATCCAAGATGGCTTTCCTTACACCTCCTTCGTATGTTCTAGCGGCTCTACCAGCAGTCTTTCTGAGTCTTCTAGAGGCTTTCATTCGAACCTCATTGTCTTGCAGGTTCTTAGCGTACTCACTCTTGTCCAGAGCTACTTGAGATTGTACAGGCAGATTGTCGTATGCAGTCTCGAGTTCGGCTCTGGTCTCGTAGGTTACACCTAGAACTCTCTCGCTAAACCCTTTGAATCTGTTTACAGCCTTGTTGTACTTCTCTCCTCTGGTGGTTCTCTTAGCCTTGCCTTTCTCTGACTCTGCTCTACCAGCGGTTACTACTGGATCTGCGAAGTCATAGTACTCGATCTCACCCCTGAGGAACACATCGTTACCGATGATGGTAGCCTCGCTTGCTGACTTGATGGGACGACCAGCTACATCCATAAAGACGTTTGTCTTGAAAGGATTGAATACAGCTTTGACCCCATCGAAGTTTGCTTCGTCAATGCTTGCGCTAACGAACTCGCCGTTTACACTAGCCATTGGGAACTTGTTTTCTTGGAAGGTTGCGATCTTCTCTCTAGCCCCTTGGTTAACGAAAAGCGTTGGGTTCTTTATGGTTACAGCGGTTGCGTACTTCAACGCTTTACCTGATGCACTCTTCTGGTGCAGAGTCTGTACTGGTACGCCAGTGTTCTTAAGCACGTTGAGGTTTAGCCTCACACCCACCATGTCACCTACGTTAACCTCATTGTTCTCGTTGATGATTCGAACCGAGTTCTTGTCAGTGTTAAGTGCTTGACGCTCAGTCTCATTGGTAAGCATCTTACCTCTGTAGCTCAAGGCTTCTTCTCGCGGTCTGTTTCTAAACAGGTCAGAATCCTCTGCCATTTGCTTGGCCGGAACATCATCCATTGGGATGGTGTCAAACATAGAGAGCTGATGCTCTTGAATCCTGCTCAGTCTTCTAGACAACTTAGTCTGGTCATTGCTCTCCGTATATCTCGGTGGATCGTTTGCATCGAGCTCAGCCTGATCAGATACGCTCATAGCGTTCTCAGACATCCTCTCGTACATAGGTCTTCCATCTGGACCTTCAGCCATAAGCTTGTCCATGATGCGAGCATTTGGTGTATACTCAACCCCAAACGTAGCCTGACTGGTTGCGTAGATAGCCTGTCCAACCTCAGCTGGTGAGACACCGAGCTCTTTAGCAGCAGCCTGCATTACCTCTGCGTTGAACTTGCGAATACGAACAGTGTCTTCGTGAGTCTTCGGTGTAATGAGTTTGCTGTAGATTCTGCTTGCCTTCTTGCGTACCTCGAGCGGTTTGCTCTGGTCGTTTCTAAGATCTACCAGCGCACTCATCAATCTTTTTGCACCCATTCTCTTAGTGTTGACACCAAGCGCCTCAAGGTCAGCTCTAAGCTTGTCAATGTTCCCTTTACCAAACTGTCTGTAGTCTGGCATCCTTCCAGTGAGCACGCCGAAGTACGAGAATACGTGGGAGTCTTGAGTGGGTACGCTCAGGTCTCCAGCCAAGTTCAGCCCGTAAGCCCCAAGCTTTTGTCCAAACTGAGTCTGAGCAAACACATCAAACTTTTTACCCACAGGCTCACCCATCCTCTTAATGAACGCCTGAGGTCTGAACTTACCGTCAGCGTTGGCAAAGCCTTTTGACAGTTCGTTAAGGATTTCCAGCTGACTAGATATTCTAACCATTCTGTCTCCTCTGACATACCCATACTCCAAGTCGTAATCACTTTGTTTTTGGATGAGATCTATCACCTTTTTAGGGATGACACCAGTTGTGGCTATGTCTGTATTACCGCTCTGGTATTCCTTGGCAATGACTCTAAACAAATCCATAGATACCCCAAGGTTAGGAGTAGCTCTCGATCCATTCGAAGTGATGGCAACAACAAAGTCAAAGATTGGCTCTAGCTCCTTCATGACTTGCTCGTCAATACCGTCCCTCCTGCTAAGGGTTTCAAAGTATCTTGCCTTTGCTTCCTTGTGATCCTTGAAGAAAGTCATTGGGTCAATACCCTTGAGATCTTCTTTAATCACATTAGCATCTTGAAGCAACTTAACTTCTCTAGAAAGAATCTCAACAATTCTGGCCTGAGCTTCCTTTGGGTTGTCTCTGAACAACTCGTATGTGAGTCCATATCTTTCTCTGAGCGCGTGGCTGAAGAACTGTCTAAGCGTAGTGTCTGTCGCAGCAGAGCACAACTTCTTGAGTCCCATCTTGTTACACAGGTACTCGTTTTTCAGCTTTGAAAACCTAGCGTAGTTTATTTCTAACTTGGAAATAGGTCTTTCAATAAACTCTTTCTTCAGAAGCAGAGAAGCTTTAGTCGATGGGTCGTCTTCGGGAAAGTGGAAGTTTCTGTTTTGTCGCTTCGCCTCTTTTGCAATGAAGGCAACCTGCTTCTCTTCAATGTCTTGAGCACGCTGAACAAGCCTGTCATAGTAGTCCTTACCCGTGAACTCTTTGTCGCTGTCAGACATTCCCTCATAGGTTCTGATCTTGTTCTTGATGACTCTCATCTGATTAGCCATAGCACCAGCGATAGCAGGATTGACGATACCCTGCGAAACAGCATCGGCATTTCTTCTCGTGAACCTGTTGGTTACTTCAGACCCTTCGCCTCCGTATCGGCTAAGTCTGGTAGAGTATCTAGGCTTGTCTTTGAACTTTGCATTTACCAGCTGGTTTACGTCGATGCTTCTGCCATCAACCTCAAAGTCAAAGACCTCTTCGTTCTTACCGAAGTCTGTAGATTTTTTCCACCAGTTAATGAAGTGCCACTTACCGTTGAAGGTCATCGAGTCCTCGTAGCTCCCGATGTCTTTTCTAGATCCGTCTCGGTAGTACTTGTAATTTGTTCTGTGGAACTTTACCTCGATAGGGCCGTCCTCCTTGAGTGCAAAAGCAGACAGTCTTTGAGATTTCTTGGCTTGGTCTTTTGCTTTTTGTTCTACTTGAATCCTGAGATCTGCACCATCTTGGAATCTCTTAATAGCGGCCACCATGTCTAACACAGAAGAGTCTGACTTGATAGTCAGGTCTTTCATACCAGCAGCATTCAGGATGTTGTTGATGATTACTCTAACCTTAGATGCCAGTCCTGTTTTGACGCTCAAGTCTTCAGCGGCTACCGCTGAAAGGAACTCAACCAGAAC